>ENA-OOWZ01000499-OOWZ01000499.1-human-gut-metagenome-genome-assembly--contig:-NODE-499-length-21695-cov-1.931885_pt1 | contig 21695 bp, 21 predicted proteins | sample MGYA00241580_ERZ501329 | MGnify/ENA primary metagenome ERZ501329 (study PRJEB25962, sample SAMEA2042923) | human gut metagenome | biome: human gut; feature: human-associated habitat; material: faeces... | reverse complement strand
TCCTCGGCGGTCTGGTAAATCACATTGACTGGCTCGCCTGCATTTTCTGCGGGTTCTTCCTCTCCGTCCATTACTGGCAACACGGGCTCGCCTTTTGTCAGCTTTGCTATGATCTGCAACACCATTGTTGTTTTCCCCTCTCCGGGATCTCCCTGTATAATTGTGACTTTCCCATACGGGATGAATGGATAGAGCAGCCATTCCACCTGCTCTACCACAACATCATCCATATTGATCAGCCGGAGTCCCGGCTCTGCTTTTCTGTTTTTGTTACTATTCACCGATACCCAATAGAATAGGGCATGAGAAAAGAACGTCTTAAGCGATGATGCCTTCCATCGTCTTTAAGACGTTTTCTTTTCTTTTTCTTGCAGTCATGATCACCGTCATCATGGATGCGTATGCATCTGCCCCTTCTTTGCTTTTGAATTGCCTGGATACGTTCTTTTTCGTCTTGATTACCCTGCAGCCTCTTTCTGCCTCGTTATTTGTATATGGTACCCGGAAATCTGTCACATATCTCAAATGATCTTCCTGATATACCTGCATCCTTCGAAACATCAGGAAGAAATGCATTTATTTCATCTTCGGTAAAAGTATTATCTTTACTTACATTTAAAGCTTTTCTTGCCAATTTTACCGCCTTATCTGTAGTATTCGGAGCAGATTGATATATTTAAGGTAATTCTTTAAGTGTTTTCTCGTACTGTATTAGTAAATCATTTGCAGAATCACATTCCATGTGTATTTTTAGAATGATTAAATATAATTGGTCACGAATACATAACAGTTTATTTGCTGTAGTTTTATTACTTAAAGTCATCTGATGTAAATCAAACGATTTAAAATAAGCACTTACAAATATTGTAACAAACGATAAAATTGCAGATATTATTTTAATCCAAAATTGAGTAGTAAATATTAATGATAATATTCCAACTGATGTTGTAGACGCAGCAATAATATTTAGTGTTTCTAAAAATCTATATTGCTTTGTATAAATATCACATTGCTTTTCTTGAATCTTATGCGACCACACAACACTTGCATAACTTCGTCTTACTGAGGTCTCCAATGTTTTATAATTATTTTTCGTAATAATTCACCACCTTATTTCTTTTCTAACTGCGATTGTAATTCTTGAGAACTTTCTAATAACATAAAAAATTAAGTTTAAGCTATCACACTATATCTTGTATAAACATAACCATAGATTTGTTGACGGTAACTTGAAATACTAAGTTCGTCATAACATTCTGGAAGTTTTCTCCAAAGAATATCACAAATCAAATTATCAACTTCAGCTTTAGTTTCCTGTTTATCTGTCCAATGATCAAGTTCCGATATTTTTTTCTTGATTTTTTCCAATAATTCAATAGCAACTTCCTTCAATTTTTTAATATCTTGTTTAGTTAAATCACTTCTAAACAACATATCGTAGAGCGTTAACTCCTCATCATTTGAAAATCCTTCTCTTGCATAACGTTTTTCTTCCTCATTCATACTATTAGCGAGATCCATCAAATCTAGAAATGTCTTTTCTATTGTTGTGCGGTCTTTTTCGTTATTATAATCTTCAATAATCTTTTGGTATCTCTCATAATAATTAATACGATTTGGATTTGAGAATAACATACTATTCAATTTTTGCTGAATCACTTCCTCCAAATCTTTCATGACTAGATTTTTGCGCTTTGTCTTTGCAAATTCTTTACGAAGCAAATCAAAGTCAATACCACTTATATTAAATTTAACAGATTCTTCACATACCATCATCGGTGTATGATTCAGTTTCACATAATTACTAATAATTGCATTTATTTCTACCATTAAGTCTGTTGTATCTACATGCTTATGTTTTTTCTTTAACTGAGCATAAATAGCTGCAATAGCCTCATATTCTTTTCGTACAACATAATCAACATCATTTCTATCAAGATATTTTACTAGACGATTTAATTCAGAAGCATATGTAGTAAATGTTTTCTTTTCCTCTATACTGTTACATACAATATCTGCTGCATCTTTCAAATACGATAACTTCATGAAATCAAGCGCATCAATCAACATTTGTAAATCAAATCCTCTATCATTTAAAAATAATTTTGTTTTACCAATAGTTTCAAGAATACGATCAATCAATTGTTTCTTATCAATCGTTGGATCAGTTCCACCATTTCCACCAACATTTGCAGTATAATCTGCCAAAGCTTGCCTTAGCGCCTTGACAATTCCAATATAATCAATAATTAAACCATTGCTCTTTCCCTCATTTACTCGGTTTGCACGAGCAATTGTCTGCATAAGTGTATGAGCCTTTAATGGCTTATCCAAGTATAAACAAGAAAGAGATTTCACATCAAATCCGGTAAGCCACATTGCACAAACAAACACGATACGGAAAGGATTTTTTGAATCCTTAAATTCTTTATCAAGTTCTCTTTTCTCCATCTTAGAACGATGAAATTTAATATCCAAATTCCATTTTTTAAATGTTTGAATTTCATTTTGCTCTTGAGAAATAACAACAGCCATTTCCGTTTACTGCATCCATTTTAATTTACGATTTAATTCTTGCACTTCTTGCTGAGATGCTTTTTTGATTTGTGCTTTTAGATTTTTTATTTCTTCTTTCCAGTATTCCTGAGCATAGTTATACATGCGAACACAAGTTACTTTATTCAAGCAAACAAACATCGCCTTTCCACTTGTCCATAAATCAGAATAATGTTGTACAAAATCTTTTGCAATTGATCTAAGCCTTGGTTCAGCAGTAAGAAGATGAATTTCTTTTGCAAATTCCGTTTCTAACTTATCTTGCTGATCTACATCTAAATCAGCCTTTTCAATTGCTTCTAATATTTCGTTTGATATTTCCGGATTTTTTAAATCAAGAATCTTTTCTCCACGATTCTCATAATAAAGTGGAACAGTAACTCCATCTTCCACTGCACGTTTAAAATCATATACCGATACATAACCACCAAAAGTACGAGCTGTAATATTGTCACTACTTAATAGTGGTGTACCTGTAAAACCAATACGAGCTGCAGTAGGAAGCAATTTTTCCATGTTACCAGCTAAAATACCATATTGACTTCTATGAGCTTCATCAGACATGATGATAATATCGTGACTAGGATATATAGGCTCTACATCACTTTTATTAAATTTCTGTATTAGAGTAAAAATAAAGCTTGGATTTCCTTTTAATTTTGTAATCAAATCATCACCACTTGTAGCAATGAACTTAGAAACATCAGTTTTACCCAACAATCCGCAATTTTCAAATGTATCACTTATCTGTTTGTTTAATTCTTCTCTATCTGTTAAAACAACAAATGTAGGAGAGCCTTCAAACTTTCTGCGTATTTTTTGAGCTAAAAATACCATTGAATAACTTTTTCCTGATCCTTGTGTATGCCAAAATACACCTAGTTTACCATCATTAAGCTTTCTATCTGCATATGCTTTCACGGCTTCATTCACACCTAAATATTGATGATTACGGGCTAAGATTTTTGCAGTTCTTCCATCAGAGTGATCGAACAAAATAAAGTTTTGTAAAAGATCAAGGAAGTTTTCTTTTTTGCATATACCTCTAAGCATTGTTTCAAGTTCAACATTTCCTTGTTCATCTTCTGCAAGTCTCTTCCACTCATGGAAAAACTCAAATTTACTACCTAAAGTTCCCACCTTTGCCTCTAAACCGTTAGAAAGTATTAAAAATGCATTATAATAAAATAATGGATATATAAAAGTGGATGGGGTATCTAGTGTATTTTGTTTTATATGGGGATGGGAAGAGCCCGCTTGGGGTCTTCCTTTTCAGTTTCATGGGGTCTTTTTTGTTATGATCAGTATGAAAGGACCTTGATACGCGAGCGTTATTTGAACACAAAAAAGGAGCGCCCTAAAACCTACCACAGCTCTCGTTCGCTCCCGTTCATTGATGAACAGTTCTATGATATGCTTTATTGCCAGTAATTTCAACTCTTATTCTCAATTTGATTACGATGCTGATATCCGTTCCATTGTTCTTTTCCTCGTCCCTTGCCCGCATTGCTCCGTATGTAGCAGGGTTTAGCTTCAAAACAGGAGATTTAATTGAACGAAAGAGTCAGAAAAACATCGCGATAAAATAAACAAATGATAAAAAATTACTTTATTGCATCTAAGTCTTGCTTTATAGAAATATTATGGCATTATGGTAATAGAAGGCCCTGTTGCCATAAAAGAAAATTGCACTTTTGACTATTAAAGAATTAAAAATGTACCTTTCGATCATTCCCTGGCATACAAAATGTTTTTATGGCATTTGAATCCAGTCAAACTAACAAGGGAACTTTGATAATACCTTAACTATTTAAAATCTGACATCAAATAGAAGCAGTTCTTAACGGTATGATTTATTTCCTGGATTTCAAAGCCTCCTACACTATTTACATGATACAAAACGAAAGCAGAGTATCCAAGCTCTGCTCATGAAGCTTCAAAACAATGTGGGGCGGCAACTACCCCACATTACTTGAAACTCAAAATTTTATGACCCCATGTTATTTTGGAGCGCCAAAATAATTGAGGAATAGTATCAAGATAATCTGTGTAGTTATCCTCATAAGCATTTTGAACATCTACTGTATTCTTCTTCAGTTCTACAAACAGCAACGGAATGCCATTTACAAAACCTACAATATCGGTTCTTCTACGGTATAAATCACCATGAATTTTTAATTCTTTTATAGCTAAAAAATGATTGTTTTCAGGACTGTTAAAGTCAATAACTTTTACAGTTTTCTTTTCTGTTTGACCGTTTGGTTTCTTTAAAGTCACAGGAATACCATCACGAATTAGAAAATACTTTTCTTCATTGATTTGCAGAAGGGAAGAGGATGATAATCTATGCTTCAAAACAGCTTGTGCTTCGACAATTTGTTCTTCAGTTATCCAAGAATTAAGCTTTTTAATGGCATCACGAAAATAACGAAAAAGTAGGATTTCATTATAATTTTCTCGTCCAAATGTTCCTTCTTTTCCCAAAACTTCCATATTGTATGCAAATTCTACATTCCAGCCTAATTCATTTTTTAATAAATTTCCGGCACTTTCTTGCACAAGGATATTTTCAGAATAATCGTAGCTCATAACAATACCTCCCTATATACCTAATTTCATTTGTAAAATTAAGGACATGATTGCTATTGCTACATCAGCTCCTTTATCAAGAGCAAATGATAAAATCGGCTTTACTTTTTCCCATTTTTTCTTTTTTGAAATTGACTCTTTAGATATATTCTCTAAATCATTAATTCGAGCTATAATTTCATCTGTATCAGTAGCAGTCAATCCAGGCATATCTTCTATTATTTGTTTAGCTTGTTCAAATGAAATGTTTATATTTATTTCATTTGAAATTGGAACATTGACGCTAATATTATTTTGTGGTACTGAAATAGCTGTCTTAACTGGAAAATCACAAATATATCCCTGCAATTTTGATTTCATAAGTAACAGATTATGCTTTAAAGCTTCTACTCCGAAATAATCATACGAAAATCCAAATTGACTATTATAATTGTACATACTTTTACCTAAGTTCGTAATACATGATGAATACTTTCCATCTATGTACATATGTACAGATTTCATTTCTTCTTCATTATCCGTTGCAAGCGCTTGGTCGATACTTAAAATATCTTCAGACACAATGCGAATTCTTTCTTCTTCTTTCTTTTGCTTAACGGTTTTAATATTAGAGAAATCGCTATAATCTAAACTTTTTGCCATAATTATCCCTCCAAATATTTTAAATTTATAAACCTATCAACATATCTACTTCATCTACAAAGGAGTTGCTTTTAGCAATTCTTCCATTTCCTCCAAGTTGTTTATATCGATTAAAAATAATTTTTCTTAATTCCTCTATTTCATTTTCTTGTAAAGAATCAAGATCAAATTCTTTAATATCATTAAAAGTAATTTGACTTGTTTTTAACCTAGAAGCTACCACAGCATATATAACATAAAACAGAATATCATTTAATTCAGCAGAAGTCATTTCTGTTGATATTTTTAATGCATTTTGAATAATACGACCAATTTTAGCCGCTTTATAATATGATTCTAAATCATTATTATTTTCATATAAAAACTTATATGTCTCTTCATCTGTCAACAACGTAGATGGTCTTGCACGAGCAAAATCTGGCTTTCTAAGCAAAAGAGTAATCAAGCATTGTGCTAAAAAGGAAACGCTAATTATATCTGCAGATTTCTTTTTCTGATTTTTATAGTAGTTTTTTCGTCTGTCATAGTATAAACCACGACTTTTAAAATACATTTCTATTTGAAGGTGTATAGTGTCAGTGACTCTTAGAGAAGATTTTGGAATGCTTGTTTGATTATTAGTTGCAAAAATAATATTATCTCTAGATTCCTCACTTTCTGGGTTAATAATACGTACTAAAATACTCCTCTTTTCAGTATTCAGTTTTTCTGGATTTCCACCAAAATAATTGAAGACTTCTCTTGAAGTTTGTAGTCCATTTACAATTTCTGGATTAACAAGTTGCAGAGATCGATTCGTGACAAAGATAACTTCAGAAGCTAAAATTGTAACGCCGTTATTTAACCACCAAAAATCTTCTTTCGAATCAGAAGATAATGTTTCTGCGATACTTGAATTAACACTATTATTTCCCTGATAATCTCTAACATTAGATTCAAAAAATGCTTTTCTCAACATCCCTTTTTCATCTGTAATAAATTTATAATATGTTCCTAATTTAACTAATGCAACATAATCATTGTCCTGTAAAGATATTGGTTGATCCGCTAAATCCAAAGTCACCCTTGCCTCACTATCGGAATAATATAATTCCATCAATCTATCAGCTTCAACAAATTCAACATTCACAGTAGCAGAAGGATAATAACGTTTTACTACCTCTTTTAATTCATCTGATTGATTAATCACATTAGGATGCTTTTCACATGCAAGAGTAACATAATAATAGTGAAAATTAATTTTCAACTGACTTCTTATTAATTTTGTTATAATATCTCTAAACATTGAAAATTTTTCCAAAACAATCTCATTGTATCTTGATTTATAATTATCGATTTTCCAATCCATTCCAAGAAGGTTTTCAGAAATTGTTTTCCATTTCATAATAACATCTTCATTAAACGAAGTAACATTTTTTGCTTGAACAATAATAAAATCTAATTTAGAGCCACGAGTAGCTACAATACTATCTATTTGATCTGGCATTAGCAATTCATCATTTAGAAAAATATAAATTCCATCACATCCACCATCGTTTCCACCACCCGTACTTCCTGAATCAATTTCTTCATCACTCAAATTGTAGTCTTTAAGTACTTGTACACAAGAAAAATGTTCAAAATAATCATTTTCATTACTATATCCAATAGAATCATCAAATTCTTGTTTTATACATTCTTTTAATAGAATCTGATTATTACTTAATTTTTTCGACATGATACTACACCTCCAATTCTCCACTCATAAGTTTAGGTAATAAACGATCACGAGCTTGAGATAGTTTTTTATTACTTACAGTTAAAGCAAGTATTTTATTAAACAATGGCTCACAAAATTCAAAATAGCTTTTGCGCAATTCTTCTGTAGGATAAAGAACTTCAAGATTACCAAATTTTGTTTTATTAACATTTGTCATCGTAGCACCATTACTTCCTACTCCTTCAAGCAGCTCTTTTAATCGCTTCATTGTTGAATACACATAATATAAATCTTGTTCTTTATTTAAGATGATAGAATTAATCTGTTGGTTAGTTTGACAAGGTTCTATAGCAATATTTACCAATCCTACAGTAGCGATACACGATACCATAACACTATTTTTAGGAATAAACTTATTTTTTTGTGTGTTTGCACCTTCAACAGTTAGTTTAACTTCTGTTGTAACTGGATAAACACAATTATGCATATCTGGAATTTTAACAAATGGAATATTCCCACCATAGTATTGTTCGTTTGCTGTAGAAGGCGTTTTCCCTGTTATTATTTTTCCTAGTGAAGAAATTCTTTGCTTTTTCCATCCCACTGGTATTCCGTCAATAATCTCTGTATCTTCATATCCCGGAAAACGCAAATCTATAAACCATTCTTTATAAAGACGCTGTGTGGCTTCTTCAAGAAGTTTTATTTGCTTTTGATTATTTTCAATAAGGTCATCATAGGCAGAAAGAATATTTGCAATTTTATTTTGCACCATTAAATCAGGAAATGGTATTTCCATAGCTTTTATAATTCCTGCATTTAAATTTGGTTGAGCACCGCCATTTTTCAAAGATACCATTTTTCCATACAAAGTAGTAAGTGCGTAATATACAAATTTATAATTAGCCAAATCATGATTGATAATTAAATTACAGCAAGCTTGATTAGTAGATAATGGAATCTTATTTATTGCAACTCTACCGGCTGTATCACCTTGTCCATACATAGCAATAATTACTGAGTTTTTTGGTATCATTTTTGCACTCGATTTATCCAACCCCTCCTTTGAAATATATGTTTCAGTATCATAAATCCTACTATAATTCACTTCTCCTGTCTTTAACCAAGGGATTTCTTTAGGAGTGTAGTAAGATAAATTTGTAGACTTAGGTGTCCCTCCAGAAGTAACTTTAACACAGATTTCTTCTATTTTTGCTGTATTCCACATCATAATCCCATCTCCTTCATATTCTTAGAGATTGTTTCCATCAAATCATTGGATTCTGCTTGTAAAGATAACAATTCCTTATGTATTTCTGCCATTCTTTCTTCAAAATTAACACCATCATCTTTTTTTGGTGCAACACCTACATAAGCACCAGAGGTAAGAGAATATTCTTTGTTTTTTATTTCTTCGATTGTAGCAACTTTGCATAAGCCTAAAACATCTGCATATTGACCATCACTAAATTTCTCGTATAACCAGTTTGCTTCCTTGGCAACTATTAAATGTCTTTCAAATCTTGCGATTTTTTCATCATATTTTGCTTGAATTTTTTTCTTTGTGTTACGTGAAGCATTTTCAACTTCTTTTTTTGCTTCTTTGCGAAGTTCTTTTAGCTGATTTGATAAATCATGAATCTGTTCGTCAAACGCTCTATCAGAACCAAGTTCTACATGATATTCGTTTAATAGGCGTGTGTATTTTTCTGTTTCGCCTCGATAAAGCCATACAATAGCATTCATATTTTTAAGCTGCCAATCAGACCACTCGTTAAGTGTGCGGTTTACAACTGTATAATAATTTCTTGCATCAATAAACAGTACTTTATCTCTGATATTTTCATTTTTAGCTTTATCAAAGAACCAAAGAGAACAAGGGAGTGATTTTGTGTAAAAGAAATTGTTACCTACACTAATCATCACATCTACAACACCTTTTTTAATCAAGTTTTCTCGAATATCTTTATCTTTTCCTTGGCTATCTGTTGCAGAAGAAGCCATAACAAATCCAGCACGACCATGTTCGTTCAAATAGCTGTAGAAATATGAAATCCAAAGATAATTTCCATTTCCAACTTCTTTTTTATCATTGACACTTGGCATACCAAAAGGTAAACGTTTTGCACTTTCGCACGATTCTGCCTTAACTTTATCGACATTAAATGGTGGATTTGCCATGACGTAATCGCATTTTCCATCTAAATTATGCGCATCATGATAAAAAGTATTTGCTTCATCACCTGACTTAATAACACCTGTTAAGCCATGCACTGCCATATTCATTAAACAAAGCTGAGCGTTATATTCCACTTTTTCTTGACCGTAAAATGTCATAGCGTTGTTTGCATTCATTCCTGCATGATTTACAAAATCACCGGATTGAACAAACATACCGCCAGAACCACACGCAGGATCTATGTTCCTACTGATTTTGATACAAAAGGAAAAGCCCTCTCCGGGGCAAAAGCCGCCGAAAAAGGCTTGAAATAAGGGCTTCCGAGGTAATACGCTGACTTTGGAAGCTCTTGTTTTATGTGTTCAGTTGTCCTGCTGCTGCTCGGTAATGTGGTAAGGTGACAGCCTTGCGGTGTAGTGATTTTGGAATAATTAAAAGGTGGGGAAAAATTAAAAAGTGATAATCTTAGCTAATTTCACTTTGAATGTACAGTAAGCTTTCCATATGACGAACCCCGATAGAATCAAAATAGATACCAGTAAATATCATTAAATATCACAAAATGGCTTGAAAGACGACGAGATTTGTGCTATAATGAAAATGTATTTTTGTACCCACGCAGCGTTTATGAGGTGACTATTATGAATAAAAAAACAGATGACAATTACATCAGTCTTGAAGATGCGGCTGAATATTTGAACATCAAGCCAGTGACCCTAAGAAAATGGATAAAACAAAAGGCAGACCTTCCAGCACATCAGATTGGGCGCTTATGGAAGTTCAAACGCTCCGAATTGGATGCATGGGTAAGCAGTGGAAAAAGCGCCACGAAATAAATTGCGACGGAAAGGGCTGTTTGTTATGGCTGAAATAACAATGTATAACCAAGATTGTATTGTTGCGATGCAGCAAATCGATACAGAATCTATCGATTTGATTGTCACTGATCCTCCGTATAATCTTGGAAATTTTATGAAAAATAGAGATACAAATCTAAAGAAAATGAGAGATAATTTTTTCGGATCTGCCGGGTGGGATGACATGGAATTTGACGAGTGGTCAAAATCTATGGATGCCTTTTTCAAAGCATCTGCTCGCGTAATGAGAAAAGGTGGTGCCATGATTATGTTTATGGCAATCATCAAGGTAGAAACTATAATACAGCTTGCAGAGAAGCATGGCTTCTATTACAAGACTACAGGAATATGGCATAAGACAAATCCTATGCCACGAAATATGAATTTGCATTTTGTAAATTCTACAGAAGCATGGATTTATTTTACATACAAAAAAAAGACCGGCACATTCAATAATGGAGGTGCTATGTTTCATGATTTTATTGAAACTTCAGTGACCCCAAACGGTGAACGAAAGTATGGAAAGCATCCTACTCAAAAGCCAGAGGGGCTTATTCAGCATTTTGTTGAAATACTCTCCAATCCAAAAGACACTGTACTCGATCCCTTCATGGGCAGCGGCACAACGGGAGTAGTTGCGAAAAGAACCGACCGTAACTTTATTGGAATTGAGCTGGATGAAGACTACTTCAAAATTGCTCAGGAAAGGATTCAGGAGGCGTGACGATGAAACCAAAGGTAATAGATTTATTTGCCGGGGTTGGAGGTTTGTCTCTTGGATTTGAAAACAGCGGCTTTGATGTAGTTCTTGCGAACGAGTATGATCCATCGATTGCTGCGGCATATGAGGAAAACCATAGGGGAACGAAAATGATCTGCGGCGATATCACTTCACTTGATCTGGAGAAAACATTTTCTTTTTATGCGGGGAAAGTTGATGTGATAATTGGGGGCCCTCCCTGCCAAGGATTCTCTCAAAAAGGACAGAGAAAGACCATTCATGACGAAAGGAATTTTTTGTTCAAATACTTTGTAAAGGTAGTGGAGCTTGTGCGGCCGCGCTACTTTGTGATGGAGAATGTTCCCAACCTGTTGACAGCTGAAGGCGGCTACTTCCGAAAAGAAATTGAAGAACTGTTCAATTCAATGGGATATCAATTAAAAATGGGAGTTCTAAATGCATCGGATTATGGTGTACCGCAAAATAGGCGGAGGGCAGTTATAATCGGAAAAAACGGCAGTGAAGCGCCCAACTTACCTGTGGCAAAAAATGTTAGCGTTACGATTTGGGATGCAATAAGCGATTTAGCATATCTGAATTCTGGAGAAGGCGAAGAAACTCAGAGCTATCGTAATGAGCCACAAAGTGAATATCAGAAAAAACTTCGAGCAGGAAGTACAGTGCTTCATAATCATGTGGCTACAAAGCATTCGCCTTTGGCACTGGAACGTTTAGCGATGATTCCTCCTAACGCCGGGAAAGAAGTATTGCCTGAAGAACACTTGACAAAATCCATCTATAGCGGGACATGGACACGAATGCGGAAGGATGAGATATCCGTTACTATCACTACAAGGTTTGATACGCCATCCTCTGGGAAATTCACGCATCCATTCCTTGATCGTGCTATAACGGTAAGAGAAGCGGCAAGAATACAATCGTTTCCTGACAGCTTTCGGTTTGTCGGAAACAAAGGGTCGCAAATGAAACAGGTGGGCAATGCGGTTCCACCGTTGTTAGCAAGTGCGATTGCTGAAGTAATAATGAATGATATAGAGGAGGACGCAAACAATGAACAGGCCTGATAATATTCTCGCATACGATGAGATGGATTTGAAGCTGGGAATCAAGTCTTCTCTTCCACACGTCAAAAGCACTCTCGCTTTGGCAATATTGCTTTGGGAGTGTTCAGATCATCCTGCTGAACTGATTTATTCGGAACAGAATGCGGACGAGACTGTAATGGCCACTCAGCTTGAGCAATGGGTAATTGATTACCTGGCAGATATTTGTGAGGAAGAACGAATATCACCGGATGACCTGATTACTGGACTCAATAAAAACCAGCTCTTCAAGTCACAGATGGAAGCCTTGATGGTAGCTTTTGAATTGGTATGGAAACTTGCAAAGGTAAACTTTGTTGATACTACAAAAGCAGCAAGCGCAGAGAGAACTGGCGGAGTTCGTTTTCCAAAGAAACTCACCTATTCTGTTAACATTGATATTATCCATAGCGTCATAAGTGGAAATGAAAGTGCATTTCTTCGGGTTCTTCTGGCGTGGACTGGTTTTAATGTTGATGCAGATCCGGAGTGCGAAAAGACATTGATTTACCTGTTAACAGCTCTTTCGGAAGGTGCTGTATTCAAACTTTCAGATGGAACCAAGGATGTCATCTTTAACCAAAACAGCATCTATCGAAAGTTGCTGGAAACAGCGGATGCCGTAGATGTAAATGGCGATAAGGAAGCGAAGGGACCGCTCCGCATTCTAAAGTCGCTCTTGTCGGAAGGGATGAATCCATACCTTCAGTATTCAAACGGCACAGTTACAATTGCTGCTCCTAACAGCGAAAAAATTGAAGATTATCAAAAGCGTGTCGACACGCTCCTTCGTTTGAACGCAACAAAGGTAATCGGTCTTGAAGATTTAGATGCAGATACTGAGGGAATTTCGCTTGATGATCTGGAAGAGTCCCGCATCAATTCTGGCACTAATATCCTTTTGTACGGTGTTCCGGGGTCTGGAAAAAGCTGGACGATAGAGCATGAGTATTGCAAGGTTGACAGTTATGTGGAACGCCTTGTGTTCCATCCTGATTACACCTATTCGGATTTTGTAGGACAGATTTTGCCGGACGTTGATGATGAAGGTCTTGTAACATACAAGTTTACGCCTGGACCGTTTACGACAATTATGCGCGAGGCGTACAGAAATCCGACTCAGGAATACATCCTGATAATCGAGGAAATCAACCGTGGAAATGCACCAGCAATTTTCGGAGAGGTTTTCCAGTTGTTGGATAGAACATTAGAGCCGAAGAAGGATCACGAGGTCGTATATCCTGCTGGCACGAGTGAGTACGGAATTACAAATCGATATATGGCAACGGTGATTTATGGAGATGGTGGGCATAAGGTACGCATTCCGTCCAATCTTTCTGTTATCGGGACAATGAACACTTCCGACCAAAATGTATTCACGCTTGACACGGCATTTCAAAGACGATGGAATATGCGCTTAATAGAGAATACTTTCGAGAATGTTCGTCCTTCTTTGGCGAACGCCAAGATTTTGGATACGGAGGTTACTTGGGAAACCTTCTGTACAACCATTAATAAGCTCGTGGTTGGAAACAGAGCAAAGATGGCATCCGCAGAGGATAAGAGACTCGGTGTATATTTTGTCCATGAGAGCGATCTTGAATTTGATGATAGGGCTATTTCTCCAGATAATGATCTCCGTGGCGAGTATAATGTTCTTTTGAAAGCTGAGCGTGATGGTAATCTGACGCCGGAGCAAAAAGGAAGGCTTTTTGATATTCGAGAAGCTCTGAAGAAGATTCGGAAATTCCCGGAGAAGGTCATTAAATACCTGTGGGATGATGCCTTTAAGTTCAATCCTGAAGCCCTGTTTGATACCGATAATATGGAAAGCCTTGAACAGGTTATCCGTACATTTGTGTATTCAACAGGTCGGGATCGATTCAAAATATTCAAGCCTACTGTCCGTTCGACATTCTATCCTGATTCTCAGGCATGATGGTGTACCTAATGGAAAGCGAGGTGGTCAGTGGCTATGGATTTACAAAAGAATATTAGAGAACGCTGCCACGTCAACACGAATGACGAAGGGGACAGTTTTGTCGGTGTAAAAGCAGATACAGACGATGCCGTTATCTATTTTCCGATAGGCTATCAGCTTCCTCCGAATGACGATGATCTCCGTGCGGACATAAACAACTTGTTCTATGTGCTTGCAGCATTCATGAAAGAGGATAAGCTGATAGAGGAATCGAAATTTGCCGCACCGAGAACGGTTGACTTTCCGATGCACGCATACCTCAAGGTGATTCGGGATTTCCTGCGAACGGGTCGTTATTACATCGAGACTGATCCGCGGTTTAAGACTGATACCAAGGGAAACGCATCGTGGCCGCGTACTGTCCGTGAACAACGGGCATTGGTACAGAAGAACGGCTCTCTGATTTTTACCAATATGACTGTGCGTTCCGTAACGCCGAATGCTGACAAGAAAATCACGCAAATTCATCGGTACTGCGTGTACGAGGCGTTTGATAAAATGGGATGGCTCTATGTTCCGTATATGCCGGAAAAGCCCGGTCCGCATCCTGACAACAGAGAAGCCATATATATTTTGGAAAAGAAACTGGCATCAACACACAACGATGTGGAGCAGGAACTGTTCTCGGCAATGGTCTCCATGCTAAAATACATGGATGAGAAGTCTTCCGACAAACAGTACTTTTTCGGGACAGATTTCTTTGAGCGTATTTGGGAGAAAATGATAGACAAGGCGTTTGGCATTGAAGACAAGGATCGATATTTCCCACGCACCAGGTGGCTGCTTGACTACGGTCCCAACAGGTCAAAAACTCCGCTCCAGCCGGATACTATAATGATTTACAACGGCAAGGTGTATGTGCTTGATGCTAAACTATATCGATATGGATATAGCGGCAATCCCGATCATCTTCCGAACGGACCTGACATCAACAAACAGATAACATACGGAGAGTATATTGAGCGCGCCAAGGGTGTGCCGAGTGAAAATCTTTATAACGCATTTATTATGCCTTTCAATCGGGAGGATAACACCTTCTTTGAGATGGGGGCTGATGGTAATCCGATACCGCGCGTTACAGATAATATCGGCAACATCGGTGAAGCGGTCGGCGACTGGAAACCTGATCCAAAGAATTACGAACGTGTCCAGGGCATTGTGATTGATACTCGATTCCTTATGTACAACTACATCGGTATGCCGGATCAGCAGAAACGGCAACTTGCGGAAGCAATAGAAAAAGTGGAAACCAAGGCTCCTGTTCCGAGACCTGCAACATAAGAGATGAAGGCTCTACCTTTCTTAACACGAGAGGTAGAGCCTTATTTTTTGCCTTCTTATAGCTGGCGGTTTCGGTATCGTTGCGCACCGGCTGCATTTCTACACTGTTCGCAACAATAGCGTTTATTCGTCCTTGTCGCTTCGACCAGAAAAAACCTGTCTCTCTTGCAGTTCGGATTTTCGCATTCTTTATACATCTCACCATTTCTCATATAGAAGACGGAAAAATAAAGGGCTTCGATGAGCATATCGACCTGCCATGTAGCGGTCAGCTTGCCACCGTTATACTTCGGATGGATGCCGCGAATGTTATGGTTGATCTCCTCCGCTACGACGATTCTTGCAATCTTCAAAAGAGCGTTTTTGAAGGAATCATTAAGCGCATCCTCGCTGAATGTCGTATATGATTTGAAGCCGCCATAATGGACTTCTTTTATGACGGACACTTCCGTCTGGAGATGGTAAAAGAAATCTATAAGGAATCGAGTCTCTTCATCCACATCCTTACATCCCATGTACATTGCCATTAAATTTTTAAACCACGGGTCTTTACTGCCTTGCAGATTCGTATCAGAGCCACTTCTCACAGCATTATAAAAACCGATGTCGATGGCATTTTTCTTTCCGAGGAACGCATCGTCTACAGAGTATGTTCCGGTCGCAGCAACTTCCGGCTCCCTACTCAAATCTGGAAACAGATTATAAGAGTCAAGCAGATTCTTAAAACGATGGGAGCAAGTCGTAAAAACATCATCGCCGATCCGAAGTTTGGTCACGGGAGCGAAAAGCAAATAGACTACATGAATGAGGACTCCCTTGTAATCTTTTTTATTGATGCAACTGTACAATCGAATGGTTGATTTTATTCTGTTGATGATGTCAATAAGATCACTTGCTTCAACCGCCGTGTATTCGTTTGTCGGCAACGGATATAAGAAGCCATATTTTTCAATAAACTCGATATGCTTGTCCACATCACCTTTTGGAAGCGCGAGTAATTTCCCTAGGATATTTTTCTCGTGTATGCTGCCAGCAACGCCGGTCATATTCAAACCGTCTTTAGGCGCATAGGAGAATAACAATTGTGAGCTTATATCGGGGCAAACTTTGAGGGTAACAGTCGGAGCTTCGTCGGGAGAAGTATTTACTGTGTCTTTCGCACAGAGACAGCTGTATCCATCATACCGGAACATTGTATTTAATGATATTCCAGATATTTTTTCATTCATAACGTCATTTTCCTTTCCGTGAGGCTATCTAAAACAGGCTCTGCTTTTACAAAAACCATTATCTTCGATATCATTAGGGCTCCCATTCGGGGGTCCTTTTCTCTTATTATACACAAAAGTAATGGTAAATGCAAGGCTAAACCATTATCTTTGATGTGAAGAATAATGGGTTTTCTTTGGAAATTTTCTTACTTTCCCTTTCAGAGTACAATAAAGATGCTGGTGATGTAGCAAATATAAAGTATTGTGTCCGATAGCGCTTAAGGACGGAAAGGAGAAAATGATGACAAACAACGAACGGCGAAATTGGATTATAAACATCGAAAATAGTGCTGCTGTAGTTGAATCCCAGCTTGGATGGGAAGTGGTCAAATCTGTCCTTGAACGCTACGGTGCAAAAAATATCTATGATTTGAATTCAAAGGATCTACCTGAGATTTTCAGTGAACTATACGCCATTGAAGCCGACCTAAGATAGTCAATCTGTCCTGAGCAAGACATTAAACTGCTCACCGCCCGACACCGCATCAGCTGATCACTGATGGCTCAACGGTATCCGGCGGCACAACTCAATATCACAGCTGCCTTTTGAGCGGGTTAGCTGCAATCCGAAACGGAGAACTCCGTTAGGACTGCGGTTAGGTTTTTACACCCTTTTTGCGGCAGCACCCAGAGTCCTCCGTTTCGAGAAATCGAAAATCGGAGGACTTTTTATGAAAAACAATGCAAATCAGACCACATCAACCATCTACTACCGTCCGCTCAAGCAGTGGATCGATGTCACCCCGGAACAGAAGCACGACTGGGAGCGGTTCGTAGGGACTACCCGCAAGGCAAAGCAGAGAGCCGGAGCCTGCTGCATCCCGTACAAAAAGAGCTACAAGTGCGACGGTATTTGCGACACCTGCGAGTTCCGCTGTATCCCGAAGGACGCTCCCCAGCATCTCTCCATCGACACTGAAATGGAGAACGCTTACGAAAACGGCGTCTCCCGCACCAGCTTTCTTGCGGACAGCAGGCTGACCACGGAGATCGATATCGATTCCCTGATTCTGAACGGCCTGCTCACGGAGCTTCAGTCATCCGACCCGGAAAGCTACGAGATCCTCATGGCTATTGCGGACGGGCTTTCCGAACGCGCCGGCGCAGAGCGGCTGCAGATGCCCCGAAACACATTTGTGTATAAACGCAACCAGCTGCTGAAGCGGCTCAAGGAAAAATTCTAAAATCTTTCGGCCAACCCCTTCTTTCCTGTCCAGATGGGTCATTGAAAGGCAACACAAGACGCCTTGGGAAAGGAGGGACCGCCGATATGAGTTACAACGCAAACCATTATGACGCCCGTGCCGACGAGGACATTGTTGATGTCCTGACCGCAATCAGCGTGGTGTCAAGGAGACTGGCAAGCAACCTGACCATCGCACGCCAGCAGAGCAAATCCAGGGAAGGAGGAAAATCACATGAGCAGAATGAGCGATATGGCGCAGACCATCGAAGAACTCCGCAGTGCTGCCGCTGCTATTTCGGATGCCGCTGACTGGCTGACAAAGATGTTCAGCGGAGAGCCGCAGGCAGAGGATGCTCCCGCCTCTCCTCCCGAACCGGAGCTGACGCTGGAGCAGGTCAGAGCCGTGCTTGCTGACAAATCCCGCCAGGGGCACACCGCCGAGATCGCCCTGCTTCAAAAGCACGGCGCATCCAAACTGTCGCAGATCGACCCCGCACACTACAAGGCGTTGCTCGCCGAAGCGGAGGTACTGACCAATGGCAGTTAAACACGCAGTCTTATCCGCTTCTTCTTCCGAACGCTGGCTCAACTGTCCGCCCTCCGCAAGGCTGTGCGAAGCCTATGAGGACAAGGGCAGCGACTACGCCGCCGAAGGGACGGACGCCCACGCGCTCTGTGAGTTCCGGCTGAAGCAGGTTCTGGGTATTCCGGCGGACAATCCCATCGAAAACCTCTCCTGGTACAACGAGGAGATGGAGGACTGCGCCGCCGGGTATGCCGCCTATGTATCGGAGCTTCTGGAGACCGCAAAGCAGACCTGCGCCGACCCGGTCATCCTGATCGAGCAGCGAGTGGATTTCTCACGCTGGGTGCAGGACGGCTTCGGCACCGCCGACTGCATCGTCATCGCTGACGGTGAGCTGAACATCGTGGACTATAAGCACGGCAAAGGCGTGGAGGTCAGCGCCGTGGATAATCCGCAGATGATGCTGTATGCCCTCGGCGCTCTGGAGCTGTTCGACTGCATCTATGACATCGACACTGTCAGTATGACCATCTATCAGCCAAGACGCTCCAATGTCAGCACCTTCACCATTTCGAAGCAGGAACTCTGCGAATGGGCGGACAAGGTTTTGACGCCGACCGCAGAGCTGGCGTTCAGTGGCCGCGGTGAATATCACTGCGGCGAATGGTGCCAGTTCTGCAAAGCAAAAGCGGATTGTCGCGAGAGAGCTAAAGCCAATATGGAGCTTGCTCGATATGAGTTTCGGCAGCCGCCCCTGCTCACGGATGAGGAGGTCGAAGAAATCCTCGATCAAATCGACGGGCTGACTACCTGGGCGTCCGACATCAAAGACTACGCGCTACAGGAGGCTATTAGCGGAAAACAATGGTCCGGCTACAAGCTGGTCGAAGGACGCTCCAACCGAAAGTACACAGACGAACACGCCGTCATTGCCGCCGTGACCGCTGCAGGGTACGACCCTTACGAACACAAGATCCTCGGCATTACCGCTATGACCGCGATGCTCGGAAAGAAGCAATTCAACGCAATCCTCGGTGATTTGATCACCAAGCCGCAAGGCAAACCCACGCTTGTGCCGGAAAGCGATAAAAGACCGGCAATGACAACCATTATCGATGATTTTAAGGAGGACAACTGATATGTCGAATTCTACCACTAAGCTCGTAAACCCCATGAAGGTCATTACCGGCAAAGATACCCGCTGGTCCTACGCCAACGTCTGGGAAGCAAAATCCATCAACGGCGGCACGCCGAAGTTCAGCGTCAGCCTCATCATTCCGAAGTCTGACACTGTGACCGTCCAGAAGATCCAGGCGGCTATCCAGGCAGCCTATGAAGAAGGTCAGGCCAAGCTCAAGGGCAACGGTCGCTCCGTCCCGCCTTTGACCGCCATCAAAACGCCGCTCCGCGACGGAGATGCCGAGCGCCCGGATGATCCCGCCTATACCAACAGCTACTTTATCAATGCCAACTCCGCCACCGCGCCCGGTATCGTGGACGCCGACTGCAACCCGATCCTGACCCGCTCCGAGGTTTACTCCGGCGTGTACGGTCGTGCCAGCATCAACTTCTACGCCTTCAACAGCAACGGCAACAAGGGCATTGCCTGCGGGCTGAACAACTTGCAGAAGATCCGTGACGGTGAACCTCTCGGCGGCAAGTCCAGCGCAGCGTCCGATTTCGCCACCGATGTGGACGAAGATTTCCTGTCTTGAGGAGGTGCGCAGCATGAGTATTACCACGATTCTCTGCATCCTGCTTCTCTCACTGTATCTGCTCCTGGCGGTGTTTTGGATCGTAAGATCCATCATTGACGCTGTTGATGACCGCAAGCGCGATAAGCGCAATGCGGTATGGGAGGAAGAGCGCCGACAGCTTGAGAAGGAACACGCCCTTCGTGAGGTGGAGTATCACGAAGCCCGAATGAAAGAACTCAACAAAGAGTAATCTCCGGCCTGTGGGCGGTGGGAATGTTCCTGCCGCCCATTCGGGCTATGGAAAGGATTCTTGTTTATGAAAACACTCAGTATCGATATTGAAACATACAGCAGCGTTGACCTTGCCAAGTGCGGTGTCTACAAATACACCGAAGCGCCGGATTTTGACATCCTTCTCTTCGGATATTCCGTTGACGGCAGTCCCGTTCGGGTGGTCGATCTTGCCTGCGGTGAGACGATTCCATCAGAGATTATCGCCGCCCTGACGGATACCTCTGTCACAAAGTGGGCGTTCAATGCGCAGTTCGAGCGGATATGCCTTTCACGCTGGCTTCGTGCGCACGGTGGTTTTGATAATACCGACTACAGTATCCCGGAGGATACCGTGGGCAGCTATCTCAACTCTGTCTCTTGGAAATGCACAATGATCTGGTCTGCGTATATGGGGCTTCCGCTTTCGCTGGAAGGCGTCGGTGCTGTTCTGTGGCTTGGAAAGCAAAAGCTGTCCGAAGGAAAGGAACTCATCAAATATTTCTGTCAGCCCTGTGCGCCGACAAAAGCCAACGGTGGTCGAACCCGCAATCTGCCGGAGAACGCTCCGGATAAGTGGGACTCGTTCAAACGGTACAACATCCGTGATGTTGAGGTCGAGATGTCCATTCAGGAAAAACTCGCCAAGTTTACAGTGCCGGAAGCCGTCTGGGAGCAGTATCACCTCGACCAGGAGATCAACGACAGAGGTGTTGCGCTGGATATGGAGCTGGTGCATCAGGCGATTGCCATGGACACCCGCTCCCGCAGAGAGCTTACCGACGCCATGAAGAAGCTGACCGCTTTGGATAACCCCAACTCGGTACAGCAGATGAAGCAGTGGCTTTCGGATAACGGCTTGGCGGTCGATTCCCTCGGCAAGAAGGAAGTTGCGGAAATGCTCAAGACTGCGCCGAAAGAGCTGCAAAAGGTTCTCCTTCTCCGGCAGCAGCTTGCGAAATCCTCCGTCCGTAAATATCAGGCGATGGAGAAAGCCGTATGCGCAGACGGTCGTGCCCGTGGGATGTTTCAGTTCTACGGTGCCAACAGAACCGGCCGCTGGGCAGGACGCATTATTCAAATGCAAAATCTGCCGCAGAACCATCTTCCCGATCTGGCCGAGGCTCGCAGTCTTGT
>ENA-OOWZ01000489-OOWZ01000489.1-human-gut-metagenome-genome-assembly--contig:-NODE-489-length-21829-cov-2.681822_pt1 | contig 21829 bp, 18 predicted proteins | sample MGYA00241580_ERZ501329 | MGnify/ENA primary metagenome ERZ501329 (study PRJEB25962, sample SAMEA2042923) | human gut metagenome | biome: human gut; feature: human-associated habitat; material: faeces... | reverse complement strand
CGAGCCAGTGCATGCAGCGCACGAGCACCGCCATACAGTCCGGAGTTAGCGCAGGAAACACCTGCAACCAGCACTACAAAGGCAATCGCAGAAGCTAAGCCTTCAAAGCCGTATTCCGCCAAAGCAGCGGCAAACACGCTCTCCTTCAGGCTGGCCTTATCCCACGGCATAATGGACAGCAATAATGTAATAGGAATGATATATAAAGCAATGACACGCCAGGAAACATTACGAACCGCAATAGGAATGCTTTTAGCAGGATCCTTGCATTCGCCCGCAGCCAGACCGATGATTTCGGTACCTTGGAAGTTAACCAGAATAATAACCATGGTCAGCACAATCGGCCAATATCCCTGAGGAGCAAAGCCGCCTTGGCCCAGCAGCACCTTAGCGCCTAAATAGCCCTGGTCACCAACAAGACCGCAGACTATTAAACCGGCAACGCCGCAGAAACCCACAAGGGCAGCAATTTTGATAATGGAAAGCCAAAATTCGCTTTCACCGAAATTATCAACATGAAAAAGGTTAATTACAGTCACTAGCAGGCCAAAAAGAATTGCCCACCACAGTTGACTGACGGCAGGTACAAAATTATTCATAATGATACCCGCAGCAATCATTTCAGACGGCACGTAAGCCATCCAGTTCAGCCAATAGGCCCAGCCAACGCCACAAGCCCAGGTTGAGGATATATTCTCACGTGCGTAGGTAACAAAGGAACCGGAAATAGGCTTAGCTACAGCCAGCTCCGCCAGGCACAGCATAACGCATAAGACGATTGCACCGCCAAAAAGATAAGAAAGAATAATAGCAGGTCCGGCCTGCTCAATCGCATATCCGGCACCTAAAAAATAACAGCTGCCGATAATGCCACCTAAAGAAATCATCTGTAAGTGTCTGTTCTTTAAACTTCTATTCATGGATTGCTCGTTCATTACCTTAATAACACAACCTTTCTTGAGCATATGTGTGGAACCTTCCGTTCCGCCAAAATTCTTGTGATATGATTTTACTACAAAAAACCGTGTTTGTATAGCAAAAAATGCACTAAAATCAGCGATTTTACAAAAAAAATCTATTTTCCTCTTTTTTCCGCTGTTTTGCATCATTTTCAAGCGTACTTCTTCACAATTCTCTACAAAAATACTCCACCGCCATCCCAACAATGACAAGGGAGTAAACAAAGAAGGCTACTCTAAAGATGATTGAAAAGACTCCAGCAATGCATGCAGATACAGCCAAGCGCACTTACGAGCAGCATGCAGATTATTGAAAGCTTGAGGCCGTTTTTCAGTAAATCATCAGGGTTCAAACCGTAGGTTACACCTACGGCACGTGTGCTGACCGGCAGAATAAAAGCACAGTTAACGGCAACAATCGAGGTCAGGATATAAGGAATGGGGTTCAACCCCAGCTGCTGCGAAATGCTTTGTACTACCGGAATTGAGATAGAAGCCGCCGCAGTATTACTGCTTATTTCCGTCAGGAATGTGGCAAACAGCGTCAGGCTGAACATCGTTTCCCAACCTCCGCTTAACGGCAGCAGCGTAATTACCTTAGCAATCTGCGTTGCCGCACCGGTTTTCGTAATCAGCTGTCCCAACGCCAGACCGCCGGAAAAAAGGAAAATCATCCCCCACATGATGCCCTTTTCAGCCTCACGCCAGGTCAGAAGCAGCTGACCTGTTTCGTTGCGCAACATAAAGGTGAGCATACCGAAGGTGAAGAAAACATACGCAGGCTTCATCAGCGGCAAATACTGCACGTAAAGCGGACGGACGAAGGCCAAACCTGTTGCGAGAATAAAAAGCCACAATCCTAACTTTTCACCGCGGCTCATCGGCCCGAGCTTATCATAGGCAGCACGGAAATATTCCTTGCCGCCGTCAAGACGTTTAACAGGCAGCGGCAGATGCAGCAGATAAGCCATAATCAGCAACATGATGATGAACAGCAGCGGCAGAAAGCGGATAAGCCAATCCACATACATGAATTCATGTCCCGTAAGCTTTTCCAGATAGCTGATTGCTACCAGGTTGGAGCTGCTGCCTAAGGGTGAGCCGAAGCCGCCGAAGCCTGCGCCCCAGACGATAGCCAACAGAATCGGTGTTGCTACGGGATTATCGGTAATCTGCTGCTGTCCCAAAAAGCGCAACATGCTTACAGCTACCGGCAAAAGAATCATAACAACGACGACGTTTGGCAGAAAGATAGACAGCAACGTTGAAGCCACCAGCCAGACGCAAATCTGCTCGCGCATCGATGTTCCCAATCCGCAAAGGCTTTTAATCGCCAGACGCTTATCAAGATGTGTTTTTTCCCACACCAGGCTGATAAGATCACTGCCGACCAGCAGCACGACGATTTCCGAAAAGTATTTGCTGATAATCCCCTCCATCGGCACCATGCCGAAGATAGCGTTCAGCGGAATCGGCAGCAGCGAGGTTACGGCGATATTTACCGGACGCAGCACCCACCAAAGGCCCATCCAGAAAATCGTGGCAATAGCGGCCGCCTGCTTAAATTCAATTATAGGCGCCAATACAAGCAGGACGACAAGAAAAAGTAAGGGACCTGAGATAACATTCAACGAACGGTGTTTTTTCATAAATAACAGCTTCCTCTCCGAGTTCAATAGAAGTTTTCCTTCTATTTTTGCGTTTACTTAATTCTACTCCCGTTCTATAATTAAGTAAAAGACTTTATTTTGATTATTATAATCATATTCTTTGATATTTTAAGGAGATACTGCTATGGATTTTGCTTTTTACAGAAACTTTATCACTGTTGCCGAAACAGGTAATCTCAGCGCCGCAGCGAAACGTCTGGGCATCGTACAGCCGGCGCTCAGCGCGCAGATGAAGGCTATCGAAAGAAACTACGGCGTGCAGCTTTTCAAAATGCAGCGCGGTAAGCGCCACATTGAACTGACGGAAGCAGGCGAAACCTTTTTGCAGCAGGCGCGTCAGCTGTGCAATACGGAAGATGATATCAGTCTGCGTATGCAGGCCTTCGGCAGGCGTGCCGCAGGTACGCTGCGCTTCAGCGTGTCACATGTGCGCACCGACTACTTCCTGCGCAGCTATCTTATTCCCTTTGCCAAGGAAAATCCCGGTATCAGTTATCAGTTTCACGATGCTACGGTAGAGCAGCAGCAGCAGCAGCTGGAGGCAGGCAGCATTGATTTTGCCTTTGCCAATGCGCCGCTGCCTGCAGCGCATAATTTTGCTACTATCAAGGTGCAGCGGGAGAATTTTTATGCTTTCTATAATGCCGGATTTGCGGTTCCGTGGGCAAATAAAAGTATGCTTTCGCCGGAGGATTTGGCAGGTGTGCCCTTGTGCTGTAATTATGGCAGCTATGCGCTTTTGCGCAATGTGTTTAAGGATTATGCTGTTAAGCCTAATGTTGCCTTTATTGCCACTACGGCGGAGAGTGCGCTTACCTTTGCGACAAGCGGACTGGGAGTTGCGGTTGTTGCGGCGTTGGAGGGTGATGCTGTGCCGCAGGAGATGGTGCGACAGCAGCTTGTTGATGAGAAGCTGCATTTTGATCAGACGTTGTATTGGAGTAAGGGATATAAATTATCGCCTGCGGCGGAGGGGTTTTTGGAGTTTTTCCGCAAGCATATATAGTTATGTTACTTTTCCACGGAAGAAAAAGTAACCAAAAGTTCCTTTTGCCGCGCGCAGGATTCCGGTGCTTTTCGCCATGCGTTTGCCGCGAACCGAAGTTACGTTGGTGTGCTATAAAAGAGAGCAATGTCGGTTGAGCGTCAAACGAAGGAGAAGTTCCCAAAACAGCGCAGGCTGTGCGAACAAAGCCGCTCGACTGTAGCCAGCATCCGTTCCTGTCCGGCGCGGCTTAGAGTGTGTGGTGCTTGCGGAGGGAATGTTCCATAATTCATGGTGACGATTTCAGTTGCCTTGGATGACACACGGACAGGGACACGATCCTCTTGATTCGTACAAACTGAATACAGGTGGTCGTTATGAAGGAGTTGAAGGAACGTATGCCACGATCACGGAGCTGGACGAGACAGTGATGCACCAGCTCATCAGTAAGATTCTAATTGGCGAGGTCAGGAAGATGGACGGGCAGAAGGTGCAGGAAGTCAAGATTGTTTACAACTTTGTCGGGGAAATCCCGGAAATAACAGAATAAAGTGCTGTGATACCCCATCCCTTTACAGGGATGGGGTATTATTTTGTGTGTCAAATACGTCCGCTTGAAAAGCAGCTTGTTCAGCTTTCCGTTTTTCGAAAAATTCATATTGACATTTTCGAATTTATGAATATAATGAGAGTGTAAGTTCAAAACAGCGAATGTGAGGTGAGATTCGTGGCGTCTGCATACACAGAGACCATAAAGGTGTTCAAAGCATTTTGTGACGAAAACCGTTTACAGATTTTAGCATTGCTCCGCACAGGGGAAAAATGCGCCTGCAAATTGCTTGATGATTTGCATATTACACAATCAACACTTTCCCATCACATGAAAATATTGTGTGATGCCGAGATCGTACAAGGGCGTAAATATGGGAAATGGGTTAATTACTCCATCAATCCCGAAGGCGCAGAGCGTGCTAAAAAATTGCTTGAGCAACAATTTTCTTTAGTTCCTCATGATGAGCAAAACGGAAGTTGCTGTAGGTAAAATAAGCCATCTGTAAAGGATGGCTTATCTTTTAGGTAACGCTTCGATAGTTTTGAATTTATCAATTTGAAAGGAGACATACCTTATGGAGATTTTACGATCAACGTGGCTTTTCATTCAAGATCAGGTGCTTGGAATGAAGTGGCTGAATACGGTAATTGGAAATGGTTTATCCGCTTTGGGGTTAGACACAACATCACGTTTGGGTGGAAGCATCCAGTTTTTTCTTTACGATGTGGTTAAAATTACCGTCCTGCTCTGTGTCTTGATTTTTGTAATCTCATATATTCAGAGCTATTTCCCGCCTGAACGGAGCAAACGGATACTGGGACGTTTTCATGGTATCTTGGCAAATATCATCGCTGCTCTGCTGGGGACGGTAACGCCGTTCTGTTCCTGCTCCTCTATTCCGCTGTTTATCGGTTTTACCAGCGCTGGAATTCCTTTAGGCGTAACTTTTTCTTTCCTGATTTCATCTCCAATGGTTGATCTGGGAAGTTTGTTACTGTTGATGAGCATTTTCGGGGCAAATATCGCAATCGTCTATGTGGTAGTTGGCTTGGTGATTGCAGTAATCGGCGGTACAATCATTGAAAAAATGCACATGGAGAACTATGTGGACGATTTCATCCGTAATGCAAACAGCGTAGATGTTGAATCAGATGCCCTGACAGTTAGAGAACGGCTGATCTTTGCAAAGGAACAGGTAATTGAGACTTTCAAGAAAGTGTTCCCGTATATTTTGGTTGGCGTTGGTATCGGCGCAATCATTCATAACTGGATTCCGGAAAGCTGGATTCAGACGGTATTGGGAAGTAACAATCCATTTGGTGTTGTGTTAGCCGTGTTGGTGGGTGTTCCAATGTATGCGGATATTTTCGGCACGATTCCCGTTGCGGAAGCCCTGCTTGCAAAAGGTGCGCAGCTTGGTACGATCCTCAGCTTTATGATGGCCGTCACTACGCTTAGCCTGCCATCCATTATTATGCTGAAAAAAGCGGTAAAACCAAAACTGTTAGTACTGTTCATCGTAATCTGCACGCTTGGAATAGTCATTGTGGGTTATCTGTTTAACGTATTTCAGTATCTGTTGATTTAACAAAGTGGAAATCGCCAATAAGGTGTAACCATACAAAATTTAAAAGGAGATTTTATTATGAGACTGTTCGGATTCGGCAAAAGAAAAGAAGAAAGAGGAAAGGCTGCTGCTTGTGCTTGCAATGGAGGTTGTGAAACATATGAGGCTGAGAATGTAAACGTTAGCTGCTGCAATGAGGCAAGCAACGGTATCTGCTGTATTAAAGTTTTAGGCAGCGGATGTAAGAACTGCCATGCCTTGCTTGAGAACACAAAAACAGCACTGAACAATATGGGGTTGTCTATTCAACCGGAGTATGTCACTGATATGAAGAAAATTATGGCCTACGGTGTAATGTCTATGCCTGCGCTAGTGGTCAATGAAAAAGTGGTGTCTATGGGAAAGGTGCTGAAAGCTGCTGATATGGAAAAACTGCTCCATAAATTGGGGTACTAAAAGTGGAGAAAAAGAGAGTTGCTTTTATATGCGTCCACAATTCCTGCCGGAGCCAGATAGCAGAGGCATTAGGGAAGCATTTTGCTTCCGATGTGTTTGAAAGCTATTCTGTCGGAAGCGAAACCAAGCCCCAGATCAATCAAGATGCTGTCCGCTTGATGAAAGAGCTATATGGGATTGATATGGAATAGTCCCAATACAGTAAAACCTTTGACGGCATCCCGGAACCTGATATTGCGATTTCAATGGGCTGTGATGTTGGTTGTCCCTATATTGGCAGAGCCTTTGACAATAACTGGGGACTAAATGACCCGACAGGCTGCCAGGATGAAGTATTCCGGGAAATAATCAGTCAAATTGGTGGACGCATTATACGGTTAAAAATGCAAATCGAAGGAGGTGTTTATGGTTGAGAAAAGAAGCTGATTCAGAGATCAATTTCTTTCAACGGTATCTGACAATATGGGTATTCCTGTGTATGATAGTAGGCGTATTGCTTGGGCAAAATGCCCCAGCAGTCCATGCATTACTGGCTCGCCTGGAATATGCCCGTGTATCTATCCCGATGGCTATTCTGATTTGGGTAATGATATACCCCATGATGCTGAAAGTGAACTTCAACAGTGTACGAAATGTAGGAAAAAATCCGAAGGGGCTGTTTGTGACATGGATTGTCAACTGGCTTATAAAACCTTTTACGATGTATGGTATTGCCAGCTTGTTTTTCTTCGTTATTTTCAATGCATTTATTACGCCTGACCTTGCGGTAGAATACCTCGCCGGTGCAGTGCTTTTGGTGGCTGCGCCTTGTACGGCGATGGTGTTTGTATGGAGTACGTTGACAAAAGGAAATCCAGCTTATACGGTAGTGCAGGTGGCGACCAATGACCTCATCATTCTGATCGCTTTTGTGCCTATCGTAAAATTTTTGTTGGGCATTTCCAATGTTAGTGTTCCCTTTGATACGCTGATTTTAAGCGTAATACTGTTTGTGGTTATTCCACTGGCAGGCGGTATTTTGACCCGTGTATTTGTAACCCGCAGTAAGGGAACAGAGTATTTTGAAAATGTGTTTATTCACAAATTTGATTCCATTACTACGATTGGTCTGCTGCTTACGCTGGTGCTGATTTTTATGGGGCAAAGCGAAGTCATTTTAGAAAACCCGCTGCACATCATACTGATCGCAGTGCCGTTGATTTTACAGACATTTTTGATTTTCTTTATTACCTATGGAGCCTGCAAGTTGTTAAAGTTACCGCACGATATCTCCGCCCCTGCGGGTATGATTGGTGCATCTAATTTCTTTGAGTTATCAGTTGCGGTTGCTGTCGCTCTGTTCGGTACTAGCAGCCCGGCGGCACTTGCAACAACGGTCGGCGTACTGACGGAGGTGCCAGTTATGCTGACGCTGGTGAAAATTGCAAACAAAACAACGCAGTCTTTTAGATAACTCAATGCTACCAAATTTCGATGACTTTTCGTATTTCGCTCGAATGGTTTTTGACCGTTCGGGCGATTTTTTATTTTTGGAATTCATCACTTGACATTGTGGCAAAGAATGGATAGGATTCTGGGTTTGGGAGTGGCGTGCTTGCGTTCCTGTCCGGCGCGGCTTAGAGTGTGTGGAACGTGCGAAGGGAAATTATATATGCGAACGCAAAAAAGAGACTGGGATAAAACCCAGCCTCTTAATTTTTTGCTTTTATTCTTTGGGTGCTTCTTCGTCTGCATTCGCAGCGGATTTCGGTACATCTGCTTCGGCAGCAGGCGCTTCAGCCTTTACGTCAGCGTCGGCAACGGGAGCAGCAGCGATTTCCTCATCCACAACAGATTGTTGTACTAATTGCAGCTTTTCTTCTGCGGTAAGGATATGACCGTATTTTACCAGCTGGTTGATTTCTTCCTCTTCCAGAGTTTCCTTCTCCATCAGAGCTTTAGCAATCACATGCAGCTTGTCAATATTGTCGGACAGCAGCTTTTCGGTAGCAGCATAGGCATCTTCCATAAAGGATCGTACCTCTTTATCAATTTCGGCTGCCACTTCTTCACTGTAATCCTTGTCGCGGGCAATGTCGCGGCCCAGGAATACCTGATCCTGACGATGACCAAAGGTTACAGGTCCGATGTTTTCGCTCATGCCGTATTCGCAAATCATCTGGCGTGCCAGTTGAGTTGCACGCTGCAGATCATTGCTGGCACCGCTGGAGATTTCCTTCAGTACCAGAGCTTCAGCAACACGGCCACCCAACAGCACCTTCAGCTCATCGAGCATTTCGCTGCGGGTTGCATAATACTTATCTTCCTTAGGCAGGCTCAGGGTATAACCACCAGCACGGCCACGCGGAATGATAGTAACCTTATGTACAGGATCAGTATGCTCAAGCAGCATACCAACGATGGTATGACCGCCTTCATGGTAAGCAGTCAGGCGTTTTTCCTTATCGCTGATGACACGGCTCTTGCGCTCCGGTCCCATGATAACACGCTCGGCAGCCTCTTCCATTTCCGGCATATTGATAGCCTTCTTGTCCTTACGGGCAGTCAGCAGCGCTGCTTCATTAACCAGGTTGGATAAATCGGCACCGGTAAAGCCGGGTGTACGCTGAGCGATTACGTCCAGATTTACATCCGGTCCCATCGGCTTGCCCTTAACATGTACCTTCAGTATTTCGGTACGTCCCTTGATATCAGGACGGTCTACTACAATTTGTCGGTCGAAACGGCCGGGACGCAGCAGCGCCGGGTCCAGAATATCTGGACGGTTGGTTGCGGCAATCATAATAATGCCTTCGTTAGCACTGAAACCGTCCATCTCAACCAATAATTGGTTCAGAGTCTGCTCACGCTCGTCATGCCCACCGCCAAGACCTGCGCCGCGCTGACGGCCTACGGCATCAATCTCATCGATAAATACGATGCAGGGTGCACTTTTCTTTGCCTGGTCGAACAGGTCGCGTACACGCGAAGCGCCGACACCGACAAACATTTCTACAAAGTCAGAACCGGAAATACTGAAGAACGGAACTCCTGCTTCACCGGCAACTGCCTTCGCCAACAAGGTTTTGCCTGTACCCGGAGGGCCATAGAGCAAAACACCTTTAGGAATCTTAGCTCCCAAGTCATTATACTTCTGCGGATGCTTCAGGAATTCAACAACCTCTTCCAGCTCCTGCTTGGCTTCTTCAGCACCGGCAACATCCTTAAAGGTTATCTTCAGTTTTTCCTCATCGTAGCGACGCGCACGGCTCTTGCCAAAGTTCATCACCTTGCCGCCACCGGCACCGCCCTGATTCATCAGCATGAACCACAGGCCTACGATAATCAGCATCGGCAAAATAGAGCTGAGAATGCTCATCCACCAAGGTGGCTGCGGCGGCAGCTCTGCCTTAATGTCTACTTTCTTTGCTTCCAGCTTTTCTACCAGCTTGCTGTCATTAGGCGCAACGGTAGAAAATTCCTTGCCATCCTTTAATTTACCGCTGATAACATTATCAACAATAGTTACCTGTTTAATTTCGTCCTGCTGTACATGTTGCATAAAGCTGGTATAGCTTATATCGGCAGGCTTAGAATTCTTTTCACCGTAAAGGTCAAACATCCAGATAATTACCATGATAATCAGCAGATAAAAAAGTACGTTCTTAAAAAATTTATTCAAGCACGTAGCCTCCTTCCACTTAGCTCATAATATTTTATTATATTATAGATAGGAAAAACTAGCAACTGTTTTATGCAATTTACAGGCTTTTATTTGCGTGCGTATACAGCAGGCTTCAGGATACCGATAAACGGCAGATTGCGGTAATCGCCTGCATAGTCCAGACCGTAACCGACAACGAATTCGTCAGGAATTTTAAAACCTACATAATCAGCCTCCAGACCGTTTACACGACACTCGGCCTTGTCGCACAGAGCAGCGGTTTTCAGAGTTGCGGGCTTGTAGTGACGCAGCATATCGGTGATAGAGGCAAAGGTAACGCCGCTGTCAATGATATCATCGATTACCAGCACGTCCTTACCCTTGATATCTTCGCTGACATCCAGCTTAACCTTAACACTACCGCTGGTGCTGGTTCCGTTGCCATAGGAAGAAGCAACCATGAAGTCTACGCGCAGCGGCATATCAATAGCGCGAGTCAGGTCGGTAGCGAACCAGGCAGCACCCTTCAGCAGCACAATGACAACAAGCTCCTTGCCTGCATAATCGGCAGCAATCTGCTTGCCCATTTCCTGTACGCGGGCATCAATTTCTTCTTTAGTCAGCAAAACTGTCTTAATATCGTCATGCATTTTTTCATTCTCCTTATACTTTATATTATTTTAACAAAAATAAGCTGTTTATTTTTGTAGACTACGTTTATTCCCTGCGGCAACTGGATAAACTTGCCGCCGCTGCGCCTAATCAGCAAGGAATCAATAGCCTGACTACGCTCGAAGGACAGCTCCTCACCGCCCAGCTCGAAATACGCGCGTCGCAATACTCTCAGCCTTACGGCACTGTGCAGCGCCGTAAGCTGCGTCACCGGCAAACTGACAGCATTCTCCTGCCTGCGCACCAGCTGCCTGTAAGCATCGTCAGCCATTTGCTCCAGACATTCCGCATCCTGCGCCAACAAGGCGGCAGTACGCGCCAAAGTCGGCACCACATTGTGGTTGAAGCTGCGCTCCAGATACGGCACAAGCTCCAGACGTACACGATTGCGCGTATACGCCGTATCAGCGTTGGTGCTGTCATAGCAGACTGCAATGCCTTCGGCGCTGCAGTATTCCTCCAGCAGGCTTTTCGGCAACGTAAGCAGCGGTCTGATGATATCGTCCTGCTGCGCCCGCATTCCGGCAAGTCCTTGAAGCCCTGCGCCGCGCAACAGCCTTAAGAGCAGCGTTTCAGCCTGATCACCCTCGTGATGCGCCGTAACAATCGCCGCAGCGCCCTGCTGCTCCGCTATGCGCCTAAGCGCCGCATAACGCAGGCGGCGCGCAGCATCTTCGGTAGAAAGCCGGTTCTGTGCCGCATAGGATGCAGCCTGCACATGCTCTGTAAAGCAGGGCAGTCCCCAATCCTTGCAGGCACGCTGCACAGCCTGCATGTCGCGCAGAGCCTCTTCGCCACGAAGTCCGTGCTCAACGTGACAGACGCTGTAGCTTCCCCAGCCTTGCGCTGCCAAGGCAGCACAGGCATGTGCCAAAGCCAGAGAATCGGCACCACCGCTAACAGCCAACAGATAATGAGCCTCGGGCTGCAGCAAATTTTTAATTGTTTTGCGCAGCTTATAGACTGCAGGTGCAATCTGCCTCATAGCATATCTCCTTCAGCAGCGGTTTAAACGTGTCATATCGCATTTTTCTATGCTATAAAAGAAAAGGCACTCTCAGGAGTGCCATTTCATTAATTACCAGCTTGCTTATTTATCACGTCTGGCACCACGACCACCGCGTTTGGACTCAGTATTACGTTTTAAATCCAGCATACGGTCATCGCTGTCTTTCAGGAATTTAGATAATTTATCCTCAAAGGAAACGGGAGCCATAGGTCTTGCGCTTTGCGGGCGCATACCGCCACGGCGTTCACGATTGTCGCCTTGCGGACGCATACCATTATTGTTGCGGCGCTCGCAGTTATCATTTTGCGGACGCTGCGGTCTCGGTTGCGGAGCCGGCGGCGGTGTGAGCTGTTTAATAGACAGACCAATTTTGCCGCGATCATCTACAGATAATACCTTAACCTTAACCTTGTCGTGCTCCTTTAAAAAGTCATGCACGTCTTTTACATAAACATTAGAAACCTCAGAAATGTGAATCAGGCCAACCTTGCCCTCAGGCAGTTGGACAAATGCGCCAAAATTGGTGATACCTGTAACTTCACCCTCTACAATTGCACCTACTTCAAGTGACATCGAGAAAAAAATCCCCCTTAAAATTTCTTAATACTCTTGTATTATACTCTTTAATTTTTCATGGTGTCAATAAAAAAAGCAGAACAAAAGCTATCATTTCTTGTTCTGCCTTATTTTTTCTCATCAACTATAAACAGCGGCACCTCGTCTTTACCCACCATGTTGTAATCCTCACGGGCGAGCTTTTCAATATAACGCGGGTCATCCAGACGTTTACGCTCTGCCTCCAGCTCAGTCTTCTGTTTTTTTAAAGCAGCAATACGTTGCTGTGTAGCAGCCTGCTCCTGTTTAATCTGATAAATAGAATACTCCTGCTTGCCGATAACGAACAGGCAGGCAACAAACAGCAGCATCATAAAGACATTAAAAGCTTTAGATTTATGTCTTACACGACGTCTAACCATATCATAGCCCCCCCAGCATTGAGTATTCCGCAGTATATCTTTAGAAAAGCCCGGCAGCTGCCGGGCCTAAAGCACTAAAACAGCTTATTATTTTACGTTAACAGCATCCTTGAAAGCTTTACCGGCTTTGAAAGCAGGGATGGTTGCAGCAGGAATAACTACCTTCTCACCATTTTGCGGATTTTTACCTTCACGTTCTTTACGAGCACGTGCTTCAAAAGTACCAAAGCCTACTACTTGTACTTTGTCACCCTTAGCAACTACCTCTTTAACGGTTTCCAAGGTAGCGGTGATAGTTTTCTCAACGTCTTTTTTGGTTAAGCCGGCTTTTTCAGCAACAGCAGCGATTAACTCAGTCTTGTTCATCAAAAATTCCTCCTTAATTATGACTTTAGTTATTATTGCAAATGCTTGCGGAGCACGTAACTTCGTAACGTAACTCATATTTAACTAGCAATAGTATTCTACACTCTAAACCGTTTTCCTGCAAGCCTTTTCCGAAAATATTTATAAATTACGGGGAAAATAGCATTATTTTAGTAACTTTATTGCAAATTAACCTTATAAATCGCTCTTGCGCTCCAATTCCTTAGCCTGATTCCAAAATTCATCCAGCTCGTTCAAAGTGAAATCCTGCCATGTTTTACCGCTGCCTTCAACCTGTTCTTCCACGTAATTGAAGCGGGAAGCGAAACGGTTATTCGTGCCATCCAAAGCTACCTCCGGCTCAATGCCGTTATGACGCGCATAATTTACCACGGCAAACAGTACATCGCCAAGCTCACTCTCGGCAGCAGCCTTATCGCCTGCCTGCAAAGCCTCCTGCAGCTCGCCCAGCTCCTCCTGTACCTTAGCCCATACGGATGCGCTGTCCTGCCAGTCAAAGCCGACCTTGGCAGCCTTGCTCTGCAGCTTATAGGCACGCAGCAGCGCCGGCAGTCCCTGAGATACGCCGTCCAATACATGCTTGCGCTCCTGTTTTTCCTGCTTTTTGATAGCCTCCCAATTTACCAGCACATCATCGCTGTTGTCGACATGTGTGTCACCGAAAACATGCGGATGCCGGCGGATAAGCTTATCTACAACCTCGTCGATAACGTCCTGCAGATCAAAGCGGCCTGCCTCCTGTGCCATGCGGGCATGGAAAACAACCTGCATGAGCAAGTCGCCAAGCTCCTCACGCATGCCGTCAACATCGTCAGCATCCACAGCCTCCAGATATTCGTAAACCTCTTCAATCATATTGCTGCGGATAGATTTGTGTGTCTGCTCTCTGTCCCATGGGCAGCCGTCAGGCTCACGCAGGGTGCGCATAACATCAGCCAAGGGCTGGATGTCGAAATCATCAAAGCCTGCTTCCGGCAAAAAGTCTTCCGCATAGCCTTCTTCTTCGCCTTCCTCGGCAAATTCGTCCTCATCCTCGCCAAAGGTAATAATACCGGGAACAGCTTCCGCATCGTCAACATTTTCAAATACAGTATCCTCTGCTCCCTCAGGCATCGGCGGAACGTAAGCGCTCGTAAGATGGTCGATATTCGGCTGTCTGTCCAGCTCGAACAGCTTAATCGGACGGCATTCCTCGTCAGGCAGGCCAAGATTGCGCAGGAAATAAATTTCGTATTCGTCAGGCAGTACATCCATCAGCGCAATTTTCAAATCGCCGGCCACCATCTGGCTGTAAACCTGAGTAATCATCAGCGGATGCTGACCGGCACTTGCAATCTCCGCAAAATCCTGCGCGTCAATAATCTGCAGGCCGGCAATCGGGTCGATGCCCAGCTCAACGTAAGCCAAGTCCAAAAAGCTCATAGACGGCTTAATCACCAGCTTAACGCCCTGCGCCTTAGCAGCTGTGCGCATTAAAACAACGGTTTTTTCCGCAACCAGCGGGCTGCCTGGTACTGCGTAAACAACATCGCCGTTCTGCGCTGCTGCCAGCACACGCTCGACAACGCTATTATATACTTCTTCAAAGGAAGCAGCCTTTTCGTATAAATCGTCACATGAGGTAAATTTTACGTTTTGCTTTTCCAACTCGGCAACGGTGGGATGCACCGCCGTGCGCAGGATAACCTGAGCGCAGTTTTGCAGAAGTCCCATAGTTTCCAACGAAAGATGTCCCACAGCACCGGGGCCTAAGCCGACAATTGTAATTGTTCCCATGATAGTACGCCTTCTTTCTTAATTATTTAAAAAATCGTTTCACTACCGGCAGCTGACGCAGTTCCTGTCTGTTCAGCACGCCTAAAAGCGGCAGCAATATGATATAGCTTATCCCGGCAGCCAGCATAGCGGCGATTGTTGCCAAAGCAGGCGATGCACCGCCAAGCAGCGTATGCGCTTCTACGGCAACAGCGCCCATCACCGCTGCTGCGGCGATGATTTTCGCAATACTGAGCCAGGAAAATCTTATACTTAATTTATACAACGCTATAATATTCAACAGCGCCGTCACGCCAAAGTTTATGTTCGTTGCCCACGCTGCGCCGGCAATACCGTATTCCGCATTCGTCAGCTGACAGACGGCAACCAGCTTGGCTGCAATACCGATAAGCATATTCAGCATCGGCAGATTGGTGTGCCCCATTCCCTGCAGCATACCTGTTGTAACCTGCTGCAGGCCTAAAAGGCAGATGGCAGGCGCCGAATGCATAATAGCAACGCCAGCCTTCGCCGTACCGTACAGCAGACGGCTGATAGGCTCCGCCAATACCCACATGCCTACGGAAGCAGGCACAGTTATCAGGCAGCACAGCTTCATCGCGGTTGCTGCCTTTTGCTCGATAATATGCCATTTATTCAAAGCAAAGGCTTCGGAAACAGCAGGCACAAGGCTTGTTGCCAGCGACATCGTCGGTATCGTGGCCATTAAGAGCAAGGGCTGTGCCATGCCTGCCAGATAACCGAACTGCGCCGTCGCCTGCTCCACACTAAGACCGCTGTCAATCAATCGGCCTGGAACCAGCAATACGTCAATGCTGCTGGTAACAGGCACCAGGATATTAGCGCAGGACACAGGCAGCGCCAGCAGCAGCAGGCGTTTAATCAGCGCGCTGCTGCGCACAAGCTCGGCAGCAGGTGCCTCCGTGCTTGCTGCAGCCTGCCACTGCTTCCGGTAATAGCGATAAAAGCAGCCCATAACCACAAGACCGGTCAGACTTCCCGGCACAGCTCCGAAGGCAGCGCCGGCAGCAGCGTATTCCAGACCGTAGGGCAGCAGCACATACGCCAGCACTACCATCGTCACTACGCGGATAAACTGTTCCACAATCTGCGACACCGCAGGCGGCGTCATCAGCTGATGTCCCTGAAAATACCCGCGGAAGCTGGCCAGAATCGTAGCAAAGAAAATTGCCGGTGTCAGCGCTATAAGCGAATAATAGGCACGCGCATCGGTAATCACGCCGGCATCAACCAACCAGCCCGCCGCCAACACCAGACAAACCGCCAACACCGCACCCACGCAGGCCATCAGGCGCAGCGAAACGCGAAACACCTGACGCACATTAGCATAGTCCTTCTGCGCCAAAAAGCCTGCGACAATAATCGATATTGCCACCGGAATGCCGGCCGCAGAAATCGCAAGCAGCAAAAGGTATACGGGATAAGCCATCTGGTAAAGACCGATACCCTCGCCGCCCAGCAGACGTGAAAGCAGGATACGGTTCACAGAACCGATAACCTTTACCATCAGTCCTGCCAATGTCAGAATCATCGCGCCGCGCAAAAATTTATCACTGCTCATTTCCTGCTTTCACCTCCTTTAAATCAATCTTCTAATATCAGAGCAGGCAAAGTCTGCTCCAGCCACGCCAGGGGTTCCTGCTTTGACGTACCCATTCTGTACGTCAGCTGCTGCTCCTGACCGTTTTTCAATGTCATCGTCTTAGGATGCTGCATCAGCAGCTTCAGAACTGCCTCCGGGTTTACCTGTGCCTTCTCGCCGAAGGTCAGGCGGATAATTCCCTGATGCACATTTACGCCACGGATTTTCAGCACTCGGCACAAGCCCTTAAGCGCTGCCAAACGCCAGAGCATTTCCACCTCCGGCGGCGGATTGCCGAAGCGGTCGATAATTTCGTCCAGAAAATCCTCCCGCTGTGAATATTCCAGCTCGCTGAAGCGACGATACAGCTCCATTTTATAACGCGGATCCGGAATATAGCTGTCCGGAATATAGGCCTCTGCCTGAATTTCCAGAACCGGCTCCGGCTCAGGCTCGGCCTCCTTGCCGTTTTTCAGGCGTTCAATGGTTTTTTCCAGCATCTCGCAATAAGCGGCAAAGCCTATGCCGGTAATATGTCCGTGCTGCTGCGGTCCCAGCAGATTGCCGGCACCGCGGATTTCCAGATCGCGCATAGCAATCTTAAAGCCTGCGCCCAGCTCCGTAAAATCACGGATGGCCTGCAGACGCTTTTCGGCAATTTCACTCAGCGCCTTATTAGGCTGATAAACAAAGTAAGCATAAGCAAGACGCGAGCTGCGTCCTACACGGCCACGCATCTGGTAAAGCTGCGAAAGGCCGAAGTTGTCGGCACCGTCGATAATAATCGTATTCGCCAGCGGTACATCCAGCCCGTTTTCCACAATCGTCGTACACAAAAGCACGTCGCAGCCGCCCTCATAGAAGGTAATCATGGCATCCTCTAATGCGTCCTCATTCATCTGCCCGTGGGCAATTTTGATGCTGATGCCCGGTACCAGACGGCGCAGCTTGGCAGCCAACGGCTCCAAAGCGCTGACGCGGTTGCTGATATAGTAAATTCTGCCGCCGCGGCGCAGCTCACGCTCGAGTGCTTCCTTAATCATGCCGTCGTTATATTCGCTGACATAGGTTTCAACAGGCAAGCGGTCCTCCGGCGGCGATTCGATAACGCTCATATCACGGCCGTTGACCAGCGCCATATGCAGAGTACGCGGAATAGGTGTTGCCGAAAGCGACAAGACATCTATACCGAGATGCCATTTCTTAATTTTTTCCTTTTGGGCAACACCGAAGCGCTGCTCCTCATCGATAATCAGCAGGCCAAGGCTGGTAAAATTCACATCCGGCTGCAGCAGACGGTGCGTACCGATAAGAATATCAACCTTACCGTCGGCAACCTCCTGCAGAACAGTGCGCTGCTCCTTCGGCGTACAAAAGCGGTTCAGCAGACGAACCTCTACACCGAAATTGCGCACGCGCTCCTTGAAGGTAATATAATGTTGCTGTGCCAGCACTGTTGTAGGTGCCAATACAGCCACCTGCTTACCGTCAAGCACAGCCTTAAAGGCAGCACGCAAGGCCACCTCGGTTTTTCCGTAACCGACATCACCGCAGAGCAGACGCTCCATAGGCTGCGGCTTTTCCATATCAGCTTTGATTTCGGCAATCGCCTTCAGCTGGTCCGGTGTTTCCTCATAGGGAAAGGCTGCTTCAAAGTCCTTTTGCAGCTGACAGTCCGGTGAAAAGGCATGCCCCGGCATAATCTGCCGCTGTGCATATAAACGCAGCAGCTCCTCCGCCAGCTCCGTAATCGCCTTAGCAGCCTTGGCCGTAGTGCGTTTCCAGTCATTGCCGCCCATTTTCGACAGACGCGGCACACTTCCCTCGCTGCCGACATATTTATGCAGCATGCCGACCTGCTCTACCGGAACATACAGCTTATCATCTCCGGCATAGGCCAAAAGCAGATAATCACGGTGGATGCCGTCAACCTCGACGTTTTCTACGCCTATATAACGGCCGATACCATGAACCTTATGAACAACGTAATCTCCGGCCTTGATATCCGAAAAATACTGCAGCTGTTGGCCCTGGTTTTTGGTATGCAAGCGTTTGCGCTTCTGCATGCCGAAAATATCATTTTCTGTCAGCAGCAGCCATTCTTCATCCCAAAAGCGAAAGCCGTGATCCAAATCGCCGTAGGTTACATTGACGACTCCCGGCTCAAAGCTCTTTTGGGAAAAATGTCCCTTTAATCCGTAGTTGCGCAGATTATCCGCAAAACCACGGGCCTTAATGCTGCCGGAAAGCATAATCAGCGGCGTAATCCCCTCCGCCAGCCAGTTCTGCAAATCCTCCACCAGCAAATTGGTATTCTTATTATACGGCGCAACCGCGCGCACCGGTATATTCAACGAAGGCAGCTGCTGCAGATAGCTGTGTCCCAACGCCGATACCAGCACAGCACCGTTGGCTGCAAGCTGCTCTATAAGCTCCTGTTTCCCGAAAAGCTCGGAGGCATGCTCCTTGTTTTCCTTGTCCAGCTTTTCCAGCATACTGAAAACATGCACCGGCTCATCAACAACTACCATAGTATCCGCAGCGCAATATTCAAAGATATCGGCATCATAGCTGAAGCTTTCATCTACCTTCAGCGGAGCAATTTTGATACTGGTGAGAGTCTGCAGACTGCGCTGAGTGTCAACATCAAAGCTGCGCATAGCATCAAGCTCATTGTCGAACCATTCGATACGCACCGCAGTACTGCTGTTGATTGGGTACACGTCCAGAATATCACCGCGCAGGCAGAACTGTCCCAAAGCATCAACCTGCTCCGTACGCTCATAGCCCAAATCAAGCAACGCGGCAGCTATATTACGCTGTTCGTGCTCTTCGCCGACAGCGAGCTGCAGCGCCTTGCCGGACATACCGCTCGGACGCAGTTGCTTTTGCTGCAGCGCCTCTGCCGTAATGAAAACAATGCCCCGCTCCTCACCGCTCAAAAAGCGTAGTGCGGCCGCACGTCCTGCCTGCAGCTCCAGGCTCTGCGTATCTGCCTGCACACGCGGCAGGCTTACAGGATAAAGCTCCTGCATCGGCAAATCCGGGTACAGATAATTAAGCTCGCGGCGATAAGTACGGATTTCCTCACGCGAAGCAGTAATAAAGGCCATGCTGCCCTTGCCGCCAAGCAGCTTATCTGCGGCAGCAAAAAAGACCGGCTTGCTGCTTCCAGCCAACCCGGTTAAAATACAGGCCTGTTTTTTCTTTTGATATTCGGCCGCCTGCCGTACTTCCTTGACAGCGGCAACCTTATTGACTAATAAATTTTCCATAGGCAATACAAATTGATAAATAGGGCTGTTACAGACGTAACAGCCCTATAATCTGTTTTAAAATCAGAGCTTAACAGCAAGTACTTTGCGGTCCAGGCTGTGAATAGCATCAACAAAACGTACGGTGCCGGTTTTGTAACGGGCAGAAATAGTATGGGTACGTACGCCGTCGCCGAAGTAACGCAGGCCGTTCAGCATGTTGCAGTTGGTAATAGCGGTAGCAGTAAACATGCAGTCATCGCCTTTTACCAGGTCATCCAGAGTCAGCACCTTGTTAACATCGGCAATACCCATCTTCAGGCAACGTTGAACCTGAGCTTCGTCTTCGGGAACCAGACGAGCTTGCATATCGCCACCCAGGCATTTAACAGCAGCAGCACCCAGAACGCCTTCCGGAGCGCCACCCTTACCAACGTACATATGCACGCCGCTGCCTTCGATGCAGCATTCAACAATCGGGTTAACGTCGCCGTCGGTAATCAGGGAGATACGAGCGCCGGCTTTACGGATTTCGTCCATCAGGCCGTAATGACGTTCGCGGTCCAGCAGAACTACGTTCAGGTCGCTTACTTTACGGTCCATTGCTTTAGCAACGCGTGCCAGGTTTTCGCTCATCGGAGCATTGATATCGATGCAGCCTTTAGCACGGGGGCCAACAGCGATTTTATCCATATACATATCAGGAGCATGCAGCAGGCAGCCACGTGGAGCGATAGCAATAACTGCGATAGCACCGTTTTGTCCTTTAGCAACCAGGTTGGTACCCTCGATCGGGTCAACAGCGATATCAACCTCAGGGCCGCCGGCACCTACTTCTTCGCCGATATACAGCATCGGTGCTTCATCCATTTCGCCTTCGCCGATAACAACGGTACCTTTAATATTTACGGTATCAAAAGCTGCGCGCATAGCATCAACAGCCAGACCGTCAGCACCGTTCTTGTCGCCTCTGCCTACAAGATGACCGCAGGCAATAGCTGCCGCCTCGGTTACACGTACAAATTCCAAAGAAAGCTCTCTGTTCATTCTTCACAACACTCCTTAATATAATTTCATATGGTAATAGCACTGCTTGCGCAGCGCAAGAGAATTAACTCTATGTCCAACCTTTATTATGACACGTTTATTCTGATTAATCAATCTAAATTTTATTTACAGCAAAAGCATCAGGCAAACCTGCCACGGCAAAACAAAGACAATATACAGCAAAAACAGGCTGAATACTACGGTTACACCTGCACGGAAGGCATCTACAAGATACACCGCCTCCAGCGACCGCACCAGAAGATACAGCATCCACAGGCAGCCGATGAGAAACAGCACACCTAAGAGCGGCAAGCCGTTAAAACCCATCCTGCCCGCCAGCAAAGCTCCCGGCGTGAGCAGCAGAAAAGGCAACGCCGTATAGCCCAAAAGGCAGATAAGCCCGACCGGGTCGCCCGCCAGCGCACCGAAGGTTTCCATAATGCCGTGCAGCAAAAAACCGTAAAGCGTTAAAGCTGTTCCCGCAATCAGCACCGTAGCAATAATAATGCCGAAGCGCACATCCAACGGCGAATCCAACAGCCAGCAGTTTGTTGCTACGCCAAAAAAGCTGAAGCTGAGAGTGAAATAAAAAGCACTGCGCCAAAGAGAAGGCTGCTTGGCAATCGCAGCCATGCCTGCACCGGGCTCAAAAAGTACCTCAAAGGTTTTGCGCCTCATAGCTCATCACCTCGTCATACCGCCTGCCGGCGCACCGCTCTGCTGCAGGCTGCCTGTCAGCTGATTTACAAGCTCAGTTTTAATCAGCTCCGCAATATGAGCGCTGAGCAAAAACTCCCACGGCTGCTGTTTTTCCTTAGCCTTCACCGGCGGCAGTCCGTCGGCACCCGGCTTAATCTTGCCTAATTCACCCGCTGCGGCAAGCGCATCGTAATAATCGCCGATTTCATCTACCAGGCCCAGATTCTTAGCCTGCAGACCGGTATAAACACGACCGTCAGCCAAGGATTTTACCTTGCTTTCTTCCATCTTGCGTCCTACGGCAACAGTTGTCACGAACTGCTCGTAGATTTCGTTGACGATGTTCTGCAAAATAGCCTGTTCTTCAGGTGTCATCGGTCTGTCGCTGCTCATAATATCCTTATAGGGACCGCTTTTAATCTTATTGCTGGTGATGCCTATTTTCTTGAACAGCTCCTCCGTATTCATGTACGGCATATACACACCGATACTGCCGGTAAGCGTTGTGGCATTGGCATAAACCTTGTCACTGGCGCAGACTGCAATCCAATAGGCAGCGCTGGCACCGGTAT
>ENA-OOWZ01000488-OOWZ01000488.1-human-gut-metagenome-genome-assembly--contig:-NODE-488-length-21859-cov-2.239360_pt1 | contig 21859 bp, 21 predicted proteins | sample MGYA00241580_ERZ501329 | MGnify/ENA primary metagenome ERZ501329 (study PRJEB25962, sample SAMEA2042923) | human gut metagenome | biome: human gut; feature: human-associated habitat; material: faeces... | reverse complement strand
CAACCAGCCACTCGGGAGATTCCTCCAAATCACTGTCAATCAAGAATACGCGCTCTCCCCGGGCTTCTTCGCAGGCCACGTACATGGCCAAATGATGGCCGAAGTTGCGGGATAAATCCACCACGCGCACCCGGCCGTCCTTCTCCCGCTCCTTCAACGCCTGTTCCAGACCGTCCCTTGGGCAGCCGTCATTCACCAGCACCACCTCCGTGCGGGAGGGGTCATAACCCGCCTCAAGCGCGGCGGCGAAACTGCGGGAACAGAACTCCGCCAGATAACCGCCCGTACAATACACGGTAGCCACAATGGACAATTGAACCTGTGGATCAGTCATAACGCTTTTACATACATGAGAACGCGCTTCCTTTCCCCGCTTTTCACGCACACCTCGTCCTTTTCCGGAACACGGACAAAACCCATGCGCTCATGAAAACGCACGGAAGCCGCATTGTCCTCCAAAATCCGGGCATATAACCGTTCCAGGCCCAGCTCCCCTGCGGCCAGCTCCATCATCCCGGCATATGCGGCGGAAGCCGGGCGCAGTTCCCTGAATGCCCTGTCGTAAAGATAAATGCCTATCTCTCCGCAACGCGTATTCCGGTCAAACCAGGGCAGGTAAACCAGACCCAGCGGAACCCGGTCCGCATAAATCACGCAGGCGCGGGCATCCTCCCCGCGGACGTTCCTTTCCAGCCACGCCCGGTGCTGCTCCTCCGTTACCTGATCCAACAAAAAAAACGGGCTGACCTTTTCGGAATTGCGCCACACGCGCAGGCGGCTGCGCATGGCCTCATCCACATCAGACACGTTGACCAGGCAAATTTTCATCATGATTCAACTCCCTCCAGCCCGAAGCCGGCCCGCAACACCTCCCGGCAGCCTTCTTCCCCCAAATCGTAATACAAAGGAAGCCTCAGCAACGTATCGCTGGTGCGGTCCGTATGAGACATGGCCCCGGCAGAACGCCCGAATTTCATCCCGGCAGGGGAGGAATGGAGGGGAATGTAGTGGAACACCGCTTTAATCCCGTGCTCCGCCAGCTTGTTAATCAAGCGCGTGCGCTCCTCCATGGAACGGAGCAGCACGTAATACATGTGGGCGTTATGCGTGCAATGCTCCGGAACGCACGGACGCCGCAGCACCCCCTGTTCTTCCAATGGAGCCAGAGCGCGGTGGTACATATCCCACCACTTCAGCCTTTCCCCGTTGATCTCCTGCCCGTGTTCCAGCTGGGCATACAAATAAGCGGCGGTCATCTCTCCGGGCAGATAGGAGGAACCTACGTCCACCCAGGTGTATTTGTCCACCTGCCCGCGGAAAAACCTGGCACGGTTGGTCCCTTTTTCCCGGATAATCTCCGCGCGTTCCATCAGGGAGGGGTCATTCACCAGCAGGGCTCCTCCCTCTCCGGAAATAACATTCTTGGTCTCGTGGAAACTGTAACAGCCCAAATGGCCGATGGAGCCGAGCCGACGCCCTCTGTAGCAGGAGCCGACGCCCTGAGCGGCGTCTTCAATCACATACAGGCGATGCCTCTCGGCAATTTCCATGATTGCATCCATTTCACAAGCCACGCCCGCGTAATGAACCACGCAAATGGCGCGGGTGCGGTCCGTGATGGCCGCTTCTATCAGCGTCTCGTCAATATTCTGCGTATCCGGCCTGATATCCACGAATACAGGAACGCCGCCGCGCAGCACAAACGCGTTCGCCGTGGAGACGAACGTATAGGAAGGCATGATAATCTCGTCGCCCGGGCGGCAGTCGATCAACAGGGCCGCCATCTCCAGTGCGGCGGTTCCGGAATGAACCAGCAGAACCTTTCCGGCGCCGGTGCGTTCCGCAAGCAGTTCATGGCATTTTTTCGTGTAATAGCCGTCTCCGCATAAATGGGCGCGCTGGATGGCGTCCCGGATATAATCCAATTCGGGACCGTGCTGGTGAGGTTGGTTGAAAGGAATCTCCATGGCTTCAGAAAAGACCGGCCCATGACGGACGCCCGGCGCGGGCATGCCGATCCCGGCGGAAGGCGTTCCCCGCCTCCCGCACGGGGAGACCCTACTATGAACGGAGGGCTGAAAACAAGCCTAGACCTTGATGAAGGTCCGGTTTTTGTACATGTAATACAACACGCCCCAAATCAGGGCGTAATTGCACAGGTAAAAGACAAACCTGTCCGCATCCCCGAAGCACTCGCTAAACCCGGCAAACAATACCCGGGAGAAATTGCCCGTAGGGGGGCACAGAGATACCCATATGTACACGAAAATGGCATTGCTCCCGATTACGGAGAAAAAGAATGTCAACCAGTTCAATTTCAGCACATCCGTCAGCAGATAGAACAGGGCCAGCAGAAAATAGCACCATCCCGCCGCCCACAATACCATGGAACTGGTGAACAAACGCTTGATCATCGGAAAATCCAGGCTCCAGACATATCCCAGCGCCAGGCAGCACGCGCCCGAACATAACAGCCACGCCAGCTTTTTCCCGTGCCCCTGCACCCGCTTCAGAATCTGGCCGCCCAGCAGACCGAGCATGGTCATGGCGCCAAAACCGAACTGCGCCAGAATCCACGCATAATTCGTTCCATCCTGCCAGTTTCCCATCAGGTATTTATCCAGCAGCAGGGCCAGATTCCTCCCCGGTTCAAGCATTCCTGCCGCACAGGAACCCACCGCGGGGTCAGAAAAGGAAACAAACTTCATGACCAGCCAGTACACAGCCAGCAGCCCCCCCGTTGCCGCTACCTGCCACCGGATGGACAGATGAAGAAGGCAAATGGCCGCAATCAGGTAGCCGGAGGCGATGGCCTGGAGCGTATTGCAGTACAGGGACATCCTGGACGGTTCAAAACTCAGCAGATTGCCCTGCACCACCATGCCCAGCAAAAAAAACACCGCTACCCGCCTGGCAACCTTCAGGTAAATCTTCCACAAGGGTTCCGAGCCGATGCGTTTGGAAAAGGAAAACGGCATGGCCGTTCCCACAATGAACAAAAAGAGGGGCATCACCAGATCCCAGGCGGCGAATCCCTCCCAAGCCACGTGCGTGCTGTGCTTCACCAGCCACTCGGGGCTCCGGTCGTAAAAAAGATTGATGCCGGCCACAACCAGAGCCAGGCCCCCGGTCAGGAAAAACATGTCAAATCCCCGCAGGGCGTCAATGGCCGCAATTCTCTGCGGCCTGGTATCGGAAAGTGAACTCATGGCAACATTCCAACTACGGCACCACGTCCGCCAACCTTTCCAAAGACTTTCTTTTTCTAAGGCTCCGCAAAGAAAAACGGCTGTTTCCGGAAAAACCTGTCCTTCACGGCAACTCCGTCATGATGCCTTTCTCCATATTCCCTGCCCCGCATTTCATGCTATGCTGCCCCTGCAACATGACCATGGGGAACGACCAATCCGGCGAACGCGACAGCTTCCGGAATATTGAAACTTACGCTCGCATGAAAATGGATGAACTTGGTCTGGCAGACTGGCAATTCGGCTGGGACCGGGCCAAAAGAAGGCTGGGAGTGTGCCGTCTGCTGGAAAAAAGCATTACGATTTCCATTCACTTCGTCCGCGCCAACCTGGAGACCCCTCATGAAATCCGTGACACGATTCTGCATGAAATCGCCCACGCCCTGGCGTGGACCCGCCACGGAGAACGCACCCACGGACCGCGATGGAAACAAATTTGCAGAGAAATAGGGGCTGTCCCGTGTGCCTCCGCCAAACCGGACGCCATCCGCGTCACCACGTACAAATATCTCCTGCGTCTGAAAACGACGGGAGAAATCGTCGGCAAATACCACCGCCGCCCCTCTTTCGCCAAATACCTCAAGCGCATGGCCCTGAAAGGCCGCCCCGATACGCTGGGCCAGCTGGAGCTGGCGCCTTATGAAGAATAATCTCCACAAAAGCTGAAAAAACGAGTCGTTTCCGGCTATTCTCCAGCATCAACGATCATCCCATTCCGGGCATTTCCATTTTTTACATCTGCTCATTATCCGGAACAGCAGAGGAAACACTCAAGGTGCGCTGGCGTACGTAATCGTACACCTTCGGGTCGCTGTCTCCGGCTGCCCAGACCACCCGCAGGAAGTCGGCGGGATGAATATTTCCGTGATCCCGGAAGAAACGGCGGTCATTCTCACAGCAGTAAATGATGTCATCCCCCATGGAACCGACGAGCTTGGCCCGCGCCTTGGCAATCAGGAAGGTAGGGGAGACCGCAGAGTTCGTCGCCGAACCCCGGCAAATCATACCCGATCACAGGTTTCCCCTGGTAAAACTGCCCGTGCTGGACGGTCAGGAAGAAGTCCCGGCGCGCCGCAGCCATCAGCAGAACCGTGGTGGGGGAAGGTTCTCCCGTACGGGCATAGGTTTCTACAAAATCAAACAATTCCCGAGTGCGGCAGCCGATGGAAGACAGAAAGATAATTTCCTGATCCGTAAAGAAGCCGTCCACATTCCTGTGGCCTTCATGGTAGCGCCCCACCGCTTCGCGGAAAAGGTCGTAAAACGTATCGTTCCAATCTTCTTCCATCATCGGCCCGGCGATTTATGTTTGCGCTTGAAGTTAAGCATCATGATCTGCTTGGTCAGATTGGCTTCAAAGCGGGCCTGTTCCTCGCGGGACATTTCCGAACGCGTCTTGAGCACCTCCTGCGCTTCCTGAATGGCCCGTTCCACGCTGCCTTCATCAATCTGGGAGGAATTAAGCGCGAGGTCGGTTACCATGAGAACATGGTCGTCATTGACCTGCACAAAGCCGGTGCCCACCACCATGCTTTCCTCCGGGCCGTCCATGGGCTTGTAGCGGAGTTCCCCTGGTTCTAGGGAGGTAATCAGGGCCGTATGGTGTTCCAGCACGCCCATCTCCCCGAGACTGCCGGGCAGATAAACGTATTCTACAGTAGCGGCAACCGCCACTTCATCCGGGGTAATGACTTTGAACTCCATGCTCATGGTTCGGGACGGCGGGAAAAGGGTTATTTGGCTTCCTTGAGGACGTCATCAATGCCGCCGCGCATGAAGAAGGCGTCCTCCGGAACCATGTCCAGCTTGCCTTCCAGGATTTCCTTGAAGCCCCGGACGGTTTCCGCCACGGGAACATAGGCACCGGGAATGCTGGAAAAGACTTCCGCCACATGGAACGGCTGGGTCAGGAAGCGCTGAATCTTGCGGGCGCGGCTCACGATGAGCTTGTCTTCTTCCGAAAGTTCGTCCATGCCCAGAATGGCAATCATATCCTGAAGGTCCTTGTAGCGCTGCAGCACCATCTGCACGCCACGCGCCACTTCATAATGCTCATTCCCCACAATTTCCGGGGCCAGGGCCTTGGAAGTGGAAGACAGCGGTTCCACCGCCGGGAAGAGCCCCTGGGCCGCCAGAGAGCGTTCCAGCACCACCGTGGAGTCCAGGTGGGCGAAGGTTGTGGCCGGGGCCGGGTCCGTCAAGTCGTCCGCAGGAACATACACGGCCTGCATGGAGGTGATGGAGCCGTGCTTGGTGGAGGTGATGCGTTCCTGAAGATCCGCCATTTCCTCCGCCAGGTTCGGCTGGTAACCCACGGCGGACGGCGTGCGGCCCAGCAGGGCGGACACTTCCGACCCCGCCTGGGAGAAACGGAAAATATTGTCAATGAACAGCAGCACGTCCTTATGCTCCTCGTCACGGAAGTATTCCGCCATCGTCAGGGCGGACAGGGCTACGCGCAGACGGGCGCCGGGGGGTTCATTCATCTGTCCGTACACCAGCGCCACCTTGGATTCTTCCGGTTTCTCCAGGTTGATGACTCCGGATTCTATCATCTCATTGTACAGGTCGTTCCCCTCACGGGTGCGTTCCCCCACCCCGGCAAAAACGGAGAGGCCGCTGCGCGCCTTGGCAATGTTGTTGATCAACTCCATGATGAGCACGGTCTTGCCTACCCCCGCACCCCCAAAGGCACCGATTTTGCCGCCTTTCAGGAAGGGGCAGATAAGGTCAATTACCTTGATGCCCGTTTCCAGCACTTCCGTGCTGGTGGATTGTTCGTCCAACGGCGGAGCGCCGCGGTGGATGCTCTTCATACCGGCGCAGGAGAGTCCGCCGCGCTCGTCCACAGCTTCCCCCAGCACATTGAAAATACGTCCCAGCACGCACTGTCCCACAGGAACTTCAATAGGGCGCCCCGTGTCGCGCACCGGCATCCCCCGCCGCAGACCGTCCGTAGAACTCATGGCCACGGCGCGGACCCAGCCGTCTCCGATGTGCTGCTGGACTTCCAGAACCAGGGTCTTGCGCTTGCCGTCAACTTCATAGTCCACTTCCAGCGCATTGAGCAGGGCGGGGAGCGTTTCTGCCTGGGAGAAGTCCGCATCGACCACAGCGCCGATGATCTGAACGAGAATGCCTGTGTTATTCATCATGGGAAAAACTTGGTGTTGAAATGGAGAGGGAAGAATGTTCTGTTTGAAAGGCGGGTAAAGAAAGCGGAGCCATGTTATTCCATAGCGCGCATAGCCGTGGTAATTTCCAGAAGTTCGTTGGTGATTTGCGTCTGGCGCGCCTTGTTGTAGTCCAAGGTGAGGCCGCCGATGATGTTTTTGGCGTTTTCCGTGGCCCCCTTCATGGCGACCATGCGGGCGGAGTGTTCGGATGCCCGGGCCTCCAGCACAATCTGAACCAGTCCGTGGAAAACGTAAAGAGGCAGGATGGTATCCAGCAGAGCAGCGGGGCTGGGTTCCAGCAGGAATTGCTTATGGGCATCTGCTCCGTCCAGGGAAGAGCCTCCGGCTTTCGCCATGTTCATCAGGGGTTCCGGCTCAATGGGAAGAAGCTGGCGAAAGACAGGCTTCTGGACCATTGTGTTCACAAAACCGGAGAAAGCCACGAAAACGCGCCCATATTCCTCCGCCTTGAACTTTTGCACGATGAAATCAAATACCGGCTTTAGTTCCAGCAGGGACAGGGGATCCGTCAGGCTCCAGGTGGCCTCCAACCGTTCATTCAATTTGGCGAGCGCAGCATTCAGCTTGCGGCCGATGGTGATGTAATGGGCGTTTTCCGGGGCCTGTTCCCGGACCATTTTGATCAGGTTGGCGTTCAGCCCGCCGCAAAGGCCGCGATCCGTATTCACCAGCAGCACCAGATCCGCGCCGCCGTGGGTTTGCATCAGAGGGCTGTTGCTGGTGTCAATTTCATCCTGGAGATGGTAGAGCACTTCCGCCAGGGCGCGGATATAGGGGCGTCCCTTGACGGCCTGGTCCTGGGCGCGGCGCATTTTGGCGGAAGCCACCATCTGCATCGCCCTGGTGATCTGGGACGTGTTTTTGACGGACTTGATCCGGCGTCTGATGTCTCTCAGATTGCCCATGTGTCAGTACTCCCGTAATCGTTAGTTCCAGCTGAGCTTGAAGGATTCGATAGCGGCTTTAAGCCCTGCGTCTATTTCCGGCGTCAGGTCTTTTTCCTTCAGAATGCTTTCCAGCAGATCCGGATGCTGATCCTGCATCACCGCTTCCCACGCATTCTGGCATTCCTTGATCCTGTCCACCGGAACGTCGTCAAAGTACCCTTTTTGCATGGCATACAAGTCAGCGGCCTCCAGACCCAGGGATTTGGGCTCATACTGGTTCTGCTTAAAGAGCTCCACGATGCGCTGGCCACGGGCCAGCTTGGCCTTCGTGCTGGGGTCCAGATCAGACCCGAACTGGGCGAACGCCTGCAATTCCGTAAATTGGGCCAGATCCAGCTTAATGGAGCCGGCCAGCTTCTTGATAATTTTCGTCTGGGCGGAGGAACCCACACGGGAGACGGAAATACCCACGTTGATGGCTGGGCGCACCCCCTGGTAGAACAGGTCCGTTTCCAGGAATATCTGGCCGTCCGTGATGGAAATGACGTTGGTGGGAATGTAGGCGGACACGTCGCCGGCCTGCGTCTCGATGATGGGCAGAGCAGTCAGACTGCCGCCCCCAAGCTCCGGGGACAGACGCTGCCGCCGCCGGCCTCGGCGTTGATGCGCGCGGCGCGTTCCAGCAGACGGCTGTGCAGGTAGAATACGTCCCCCGGGTACGCCTCGCGGCCGGAGGGGCGGCGCAGAATCAGGGAAATCTGGCGGTAGGCCACGGCATGCTTGGAAAGGTCGTCATAAACGATAAGGGCGTCTTCCCCCTTGTCCATAAAGTATTCCCCCATCGCACAGCCGGCGTAGGGCGCCAGGTACAGCATGGCGGCAGGATCGGAGGCGGAAGCCGCCACGACGATGGAATATTTCATGGCTCCCGTTTCCTCCAGTTTCGCCACCAGGCGGCTGATGTTGGCGCGCTTCTGGCCGATAGCCACGTAGATATTGTAGAGGGGCTGGTGATCAGGAAGCTTGCCTTCCTCCGCCAGACGGTTCTGTTCCGCCTGGGCAATCATGGTATCCATGGCAATGGCGGTCTTCCCGGTGGCACGGTCCCCGATGATGAGTTCGCGCTGGCCGCGGCCGATGGGAATCATGGCGTCAATGGGAAGGATGCCCGTCTGGACGGGTACGGAAACGGATTGGCGGGAGATGATGCCGGAGGCGATTTTTTCCACCGGGTAATACGCTTCCGCCTCAATCGGCCCTTTGCCGTCAATAGGTTCTCCCAGCGTGTTCACCACCCGGCCCAGCAGGGAGCGGCCCACGGGCACGGAAAGAAGGCGTCCGGAACACTTGACCAGATCCCCTTCCTTCAACTTGGAATCATCCCCCAGAATCACGGCGCCAACCTCATGCTCTTCCAGGTTCATCGCCAGCCCCATCACCCCGCCGGGGAACTCTATCATTTCATTGAGCATGACGCCGCTCAGTCCTTCGATCTTGGCGCCGCCGTCCCCCACGGAACGAATGACGCCCACGTTTTCCTGACTGACGGAAGCCGTGGCTTTTTTTATTTCTGCTTCGAGTTCTTGAAGTATGTTGCTCATGGGAAAAATTCGTTGGTTAATTGGAAAGGGTGCGGGCCATCGCAGCCAGGCGGTCGATTCTGGAACGCACGGAACCGTCCTTCACGTCGTCCCCTACCTGGATGCGGACACCCGCCAGCAGAGACGGTTCCACCTCCCAGCGGTAGTAGAGGGCGCCGCCATATCTGGCCTCCAGTTTGGCCTGAATCAGGGAACGCTCCTCTTCCGTGAGGGGCACGGCGCTTTGAATAGTGGCTGTACGGCTTTTCACCGCATATTCCACCATGCCGGAAAAAGCTTTCAGCAGAGCGGCATAATTGCGGGGCTTGCGTTCCGCAATTTTCCGGGCGATCAGACGCACGCGGTCCTCCGCCACGGCATTCCCGTCCATACAGAGCCGGAACAGCCTGCGGGCGGCATTTTGCGTGTCCTTTCCGATCTTCATAAATATTTCAGGAATCCAGGCTGTCGATCGCTTCCCGGTTGATTCTCCGCTGGTCTTCTTCCGTCAGCATTTTTCCGGTAACCTGGGCCGCCGCCAAGGCCACCAGCTGGCCAAATTGTTCTTTTAACGCTTCACGCTCTTTCTGCTGTTCCAGTTCCGCAAGCTGGCGGGCCTTTTTTATGATTTCCTCAGCCTTCCGGGAGGCTTCCGCTTCCTGTTCTTCCAACAGGCGGGCGGCGGCAGCCTTGGCGGCGTCTATTTTTTCCTGTCCCTTTTCCCCTGCTTCCACCAGCATTTCATGCGTCTGTTCCTTTACGGAAGCCAGCTGCCGCTCACTTTCCTCACGCATTTCCTCTCCTTCTTCAATACGCTGGCGTCTTTTTTCCAGAACATTCTGGATGGGTTTGAACGCCAGATAACGCAGGATCACCACCATCAGAATGAAAGCGATCAGGTTGGCAACAAAAGGTTCCCAACTCGTTACCCCAAAGGGAGCAAAAGGATTCCAGGCTTGGTCAGCTATGAGATTCAGCATAAGATGAGCGGTTTGAACATGCCGGAAATTTTCCGAAACCGGCAGGGAACGGGCGCACCGCCCCGGAGCGGAGAAGCTCCCTCCGGGGGCGAAACTTCCGTTTTATTTCACAAAGATGGAGATCAGGGCCACGCCTTCAATCAGGGCCGCCAGCGTGATGGCAATCACCATAATGGGGGAGGAAGCTCCGGGGTTGCGTCCGGTGGCTTCCGCGGCTTTCGCACCAATGAGGCCAATGCCGAGGCCGGCGCCGATGGTGACGAGGCCGAAACCTACGTTGCCGGACAGTTCGGCCAGGGAGGTCATTGCGATAGGATCAATCATGTTATTGGTATGGTTTATGTTTTTTGTTGAACGTTCCCCCACAGGTTGCCCATGGTCCGGAACGGAAAGCTGGCGGTACGGTTTATGAGGTTTTTCCAGGCGGCAGGCGGTCCGGCACGGGAAGTTCCTTCTCCTCATTTTTGGAAGCATGGCCGTGGGCGTTATCGTCCCCCACCTGAAGTTTCAGGAAAATCGCCGTCAGAAGCAGGAAAACCAGGGCCTGGATGAACCCCACCAGCAGTTCGATCGCCAGAAACGGCAGTACGCACAGGGAGCTGAGCACGGGCCCGAACATATGGGCCATGGTGTCAATAATCGTTTCCCCGGCGTAAATATTGCCGTAAAGACGAGCGGCCAGTGCAATGGGGCGAATCGTGATGCTCAGGACATCCACCAGTCCCACAAAAATGAAGATGAACACCAGCACGAATCCCATGAACCCCGGCAGTCTCCCCTTGGGGCCGAACAGGTGAATAAAGAAGCCTTTCAGCCCCTGCTCCCGGATAGACCAGTAAAGCCACATCAGCGCATAAAAAATACCCAGGAACATCGTCACGTTCATGTCCGCATTCGCGCCGCGGAACAGCGGCACCCCATGATAGGTGATGGTTCCCACCCCGGGAAGAAGCCCCATGTAATTGCTGACCAGAATAATGGTGAAAATAGTTCCGAAGTACCAGAAGTACTTGCGCGTCAGGCGCGGACCCAGAAGGGACTGGACAAAGTTGTACAGAGTTTCAAAAAAGTATTCCACCGCATTCTGTAAACGGGAAGGCAGGATGCGCATAGAGCGGGTGGCGGACCATACGACCACCCCTATCAAAAGAACCGCCAGAAAAAGCATCAGCATCGAGTTGGACACCGGGAGCTCAATGCCTCCGGGCAGAGGTATGGAAAACAAATGGGGAGCGGCCTGTTCCAATCCGTGCTCCGCTCCTTCCTCCGCCGCACAGGCGCTGCCGCCCATAACGCCGGACACGGTCAATGCCGCCAACCACAGGAACTGGAAAAATCTGCTCATTGTCTGTCTTTTACCATTACTCGTGCCAACTCCTGTAAATACTGGAAAAAGGAATCCATTCCCTTTATTTGACGGTTTTGATTGTGGACTCTCCTCTTTATTTTGGCAAGCCCAAAACTCGGCACGCACACAAATTATATACATTTGTACATAATCTTGAAAGAAACCTGGATGCCCGTTACAACATCAACAAAATCTTTTCTCCATCAACAAAAAAGCTTCCGGGAATCCATCCCGGAAGCCTGCAGGCAGAACTGAAGGGCCGTTACTTGGCGGCGGAAATAATATGGATGTGGTACACGTCTCTGCCGTCCGCGGCCTTGCGCCCCGTGGCATGAATTCCCGTAACATCGGAAGTGATTACATCCAGGGTTTCCACAGCATTCCGAAGCTCCCTGCTGCTTTCCGCCGCGCTCTTCAGGGCGTCACGGACCGGAACCAGGTTAAGCTGAAATTCGAGAGGGGCTCCCTGTACCGGAGATTTCACGGATTCCCTGAGGACTTCCATACCGAAGGCCTTCGGCATACTGACCGCCCAGCGGGTATCGGAAATGCTTACCACCGGGTTCAGATCGGCGCCCAAAGGACACTGGTAATCGTAGGTAGTGATATCCCCGTCCACAGAAGACTGGGGAGCGGGCAACTCCGCCATTTTACCCTGGCTGGCCAGAGTGACGACGGTTTTGGCGGCATTAGCCACTTTCTGCCAGGCTTCTCCCAGGGCGGCGCGGTTTTTCACTTCATATGCAGCGGAGAAACGCGGCGCCGGCACATTCTTGAGCATGGGACTGGGAGCGCCCTGCATGTCCATAATGAACACGCCTGAACCCGTAAGGCCGGAAAGAGCAGTTTTATAAGCCTTCCAGAGCTCCTCAATGGTAGGCCTGGCCATCTGGATCATAGGGGCGGCCATGCGCACCTGATCGCTCACATCATGCTTCGGATTGGAAATATAGGCATTGCCGTAGTCCCATACAATCTGGGCAATATTACCGCACAGGGAACAACCCATATCCATCATCTGCGGATTGACCGCGCAGGAGGAATACAGCACCGTGGACGCGCCAGGACGCACGGCACTCATGGCGGAAGGAGCGTCCAACTTGTAGAATTCTAGCGGATATGTGCATGCTTCCACATGCACCCCCTGATCCTGCCACGAGAAGTAGGAAACGGCCGTAGCATTCCGGGCCAGCTTTTCATACATGCCAAGCATGCTGGCCTTGATGGAATCCAGCGCCGTCATGGAAGGAACCAGATCGGCAATTTTCCAATCGGCGCCTATCGTCTGCATCACATCCTTCAACCCGGTGAGCATGCCCTTGTAATAGGCCAAATCCATGTTAATAACCCCTTTGACGGAAGCTTTGTCTGCGAACAGCAGCCCATAAGCCGGATACTGGAACCGTGCATCCGCCATGGAGAAATCAGGACGGGACAGCATGGATTCCTGGGGTGAAGAGGCGATACGGACCTGTTTTTCAGGATTGGTGGTTATAAAGCCTACCAGGGTATCATCCACAAAAGAGACGGCCACATACAGCCTGGATTCATCCAGACGAACGAGCGCCGCCTTAAGACGGTCCATATTTTCCCGGGAAATCTCCATCCGGCCTTTCGCCTCATCCAGCATTTCTTCCAGCTTCGCACGCACTTTTTTGCAGTCCACTTCCGCTACCTTGCAGGCCAGGCCATTGTAGGTCTTTTCATACAGGGAAACCATTCCATGCAGCTCCATATCCTCCTGGAGATTGGCGTCCTTCAGGAAAGCTTTGGCCTGGGCCTGGGCTTCCGGCGTCAGTTTGGCGGCAATCATCACAGGCGCCGTCGCAGCCTGGGAAGGGCGTAAATCCATCAGCTCAGCCCACTGCACAATCATCTCGGCCCCCTGGCCGCCCATGACCTCCGCCCCCGCACCATCGGCATCCTCATTTCCATCCTTTACCCCCTGGAAAAGCTTGTAAACGGACAAAATTTCCTTCATCTGGTTCAGGCCCATCTTGGTAAAAGAGGACTGCGCGCTATCCAGCCACGGAGCCCATTCGGGCCCCAAGCCGATCATCGCGTCAATGACAGGGCTGCTGAAAGAACATTTCCGCTGCACGGGTTCGGAAGCGTCTTCTCCCGGAATGGCTATGGATTCATCAGCATCCTCCCCGGAGGAGCAGGAACTCCAGGTTTTCACCATGTTCAAATTCTGAACGCTCTTCATGATGCCGGGAATATCGTAAACACCCGCCATCATCCCCATGTCCCTGGGAAAGAGGGCGGCTATTCCGAGCCGTTCGGCACGCTTCGCCACCAGGTCGGGAGCCACGGAAGCCAAAGGATCAAGAGAGGCGGCGGGAGTCAAGCCGGCTGCATCCTGCCCGGCCTTGGCGGAAGATGATTGATGATCGTCAGAGCAGGCGGCAAGAGCGCAGGTCAGCACAAAACAGGGTATGGAGTAGAAATAATGCTTTTTCATTATCGTCTCTGATCATAGTTGGTCTTGCTTCTAATACATATTCTTTTAATGCTTTTAATGACATATTTCCCATTGGAACTGTTCTTTCTTTCTTGCCATTTCTACATGTCGCATAACCAGTTTCTAAATTTACATCTTCTATATTTAATGATATTATTTCTGTTACTCTCATACCTGTAGCATAAGCAAATTCTAGCATTGCTTTATCTCTTGTACCTTTTAAATCAACATCTTTTGGTTGGTCTAATAATAACGCAACCTCACTTGATGTTAATACACTTGGTACTCTTTTTTCAATTTTAGGTGATTGAATCCCTTCTGTTGGGTCTTTTTCTACAACTTTGTTTTTTGCTTCATATTGATAGAATGATCTAATTGATGCTAATCCTCTTGATACTGTTGATGGTTTTTTTCCTATTTCTTGCATATGTTCTATGTATTCTTTTATTCCATCATTTGTAACTTCTGCATAATCTTCTCCATTGTCTTCTATATATTTTTCAAATTGCTTTAAGTCTCTTCTATATGATTGAAGTGTATTTAATGACACTTTCTTATCATTCTCTAAAAATCCAAAAAATAAGTTTAATTGTTCTTCCATTTTTTCCCCCACCTATGTTTAATTTTATTGTCTTATATCTTTTATTTTACATAAATGATATACTCTTATGTTATATCAAATTTTCATCAAATTGTAAATAGCTTTTATCTATTTTTTAAAAATATTTTATCAAATTTACTATCATTCTGTAAGAAATTTCTATTTTTACAATTGCCGATACTATTAGTACAATCATCACCATAATTGAAACAATACTGTGCTTCAATATAGAAACTTTTATATTTTCTTTTCTTCTATCTTTTATTATAGAAGTATATAATTTTATACTGCTAACGCCCAATATCATGAGTGCTGGTATAAATATTGCATTCTGTAAGAAAACTGTAATAATAACAAATATAAGTCCTTTTACTTTTCCTAAAGCAAATATACAAGATGCTATTGTATATCCTAAACAAAATCCTCTAAACAGTATAATTCCTAATACTATTGGTATTCCTATAATTGTAGTTCCAGCAAACCATAAAAAGAAGGTAAGTGTAATCTTGCTTCTAATATCTTTTTGCAATTCATCAAAATAATTTGCATTTTGAATTTGCTTTGTCTCATCAATATAAGAATTAATATATTTTTCAATTTCACTTTTATTTTCTGTTTTATTAACAAACAAAACACCTAAAAATAACCCAACTGTAAAAATAATTACAACTATAAAATAAGCTTTTGCATGGTTAACAATATCTTCTTTTATAGTTGTAAAAATTTCATTTTTTCTCTTTCGCATAGACAACTCCTTATTCACTAATTTCTACATAATGTCTATGCAATAAAATTCTTTTTAGAACTAAGAAGCTGTTACTTTTCCGTAATTTCCTCCGCCACCAGCTTCAACTTTCATTTTTCCCTCACGGGCATTAACTATATTCTTAGCAATCTTTTCGCCCACAACTGCTTCTATATCATCTTCTGAAAGCTTATGTAAAATATTCATTTCTGTTTCAAAATTGTCTAACAATTTTTCTATTGTTTTTCCACCAACTCCTGGTATGAATGTTAATGGAATTTGATATATGTATGGTGGCCTATTAGCTGGGCTCTGTGTTTTCTCTTTATCTTTTATTAATTCGATTCTATCAAAAACTCCAAATGTTACTTTATCACTTCCACATTTTGGACAAATTTCAACTGGTTCTTTTGTTTCTATTGTAGAATCACAATTGTCACAATGTGTTCTATGATATTTTCCAAGCTTTGGGTCTAATCCATAATTTGCTAATATTTTTCTTCCATCTTCATTTTTTAAAGCTTTTACAACCTCTTTAAAACTTATATCATTGACTAACATCTTATTATATTCTCTTGCAATTTTAGGTAATGAATGTGCATCAGAATTTGTAACAAATGTCTTATTTTCTAATTCTGAAATCATATCAGCTAAAAATGTGTCTGAACTCAAACCTAATTCTACTGCAAAAATCTTATCATATTTTTCTTTAAATATATATTGTAATCTGTCTGTACAATTTCCATAATAGCTTTTAAATGGAGTAAAAATATGTGCAGGTATTAGAACTCCATTATATTTTTCTACAATATCTATCAAATCATATCCTGATATATCAGACCTTTGAGTACTTAGCGTAATATTCTTTATGTGTTTGCTCATTTCATTTGAAAAGCCTTTTATATCTTTCAAATGTGGGAAGAAACATACATTATGTGCTGCACCGCATTTTCCGTTTCTTCCTTTTTCTGATGTTTCTACTTCACTTCCCAATAAAATGCATACTTTATCTTTGTAAATTATTCCACCATCTTCTAATTCATAGGCATCACCCGTTTTCAAAAATTTTTCTATATCTTCTATAACGTAAGGTGATGCACAGTCTATTATTCCTACAATGTTTATTCCTTTTCTTTCTGCACATTCTTTTGCAATATTAGCAAAATTTAAACTTCTAGCTGCTGTAATTTTTATAGGTTTGCCATTTTCACTTCTTCCTATATGAACATGTAAATCTGCAAATACTTCGTACATTTTTATTCTTCTCTCCTTAATATTTTTTCCTCAATTTCACTGCTAAACATTGCTCTGTTTGCTTTTTCTCTAGCTATTTTAGCTTCTGCCTCTAATTCTTTTAGTTTTTCATCAACCGCATTTGAATAATCTATTGACATCTTTTTCACAAATTCAGGAACATCTCTTGCCTCTCTATTCAATTTCTGTAATCTTGCAAAAACAGTAGTATTTACTCTTCCTGAAATTTCTATTTTTTCAACATTATTCACAAAATCTCTAAAACTCTCCAAGTATCTATTATACTCTGATTTTAAATTTCTGTGTTCTATTAATACAAATGCTTCATCTGGTGAAAATCCTACTCTTTCTGGCCTATCTATTAATAATCCACCAAATTGATCTGCTAACTCTAATATGTCACTTTCTTTTTCTCTTGGATTTAAACCGCTATACCTATTTACACCCTCGCAAATCCTGCAAAACCTCTCATCAAAACCAAGTTTTGCCAAGTATTCTGCCCCTTCTTTTGCATATGTTTGCAATTTGCCTATTTTTTGAGCATCATCTACTTTTTTACAGTTACATAAAAGAGTAGCAGTTAAAACAAGATTATCATCTACATCTATTTCAGAATATTTTAAGAACATTCTTGCTATTTCTGTTTTAAACACGATTGATTTATCAAAATTAATTCCTAGCTTAGGCGCCAAAAAATAAATAATTTCCATTTTTGATATTAAATCTTTCTCATTTAAAATATATTCAGCAAAATCTTCCATGTTTTTACCCCTTTTCTTTTGAATTAAGAATTAAAAAACTTATTAAACTCTTCTTCATTTATTTTTTCTTTTGTAATCAATACAGATGCTATAGCATGTAATTTATCAATATTTTGTCTTAAGATTTCTTGTGCATCTCTATATGCTGTGTCTATTAGTCTTTTTACTTCTTTACCTATTGCATCTTGCATTTCATCACCAAACATTTGGTAATTCATTTCTCCATCACTATCTTTAAATGATATTGTTCCTATTGTATCACTCATTCCATAAACAGTAATCATATCTCTTGCAATTTGAGTTGCTACTTCTAAATCATTGCTTGCACCTGTTGAAATGTCATCTAATATTAATTTTTCTGCTGCTCTTCCACCTAAAAGTGCTATTAATTTTTCTTGCATTTCTGTCTTAGATATATAGTATTTGTCTTCATCAGATTTATACATTGTATATCCTCCAGCCATTCCACGTGGTACTATAGAAATTTGATGTACTGGGTCTTGTGTTGGTAAATATCTACTTACAACTGCATGACCTGCTTCATGGTATGCTACTAATCTATTTTCTTTTGCACTTCTTACTCTTGTCTTTTTCTCAGGTCCCATAGTTACTTTAACCATAGCATCTTCTATTTCTTTCATTCCAATTTCTTTGTAATTTCTTCTTGCTGCTAACAATGCTGCTTCATTTAATACATTTTCTAGATCTGCACCTGCAAATCCTGATGTATTTTTTGCTATTACTTTTAAATCTACATCATCTGCTAATTTTTTCTTACGTGCATGTACTTCTAGTATTTGTTCTCTTGCTTTAACATCTGGACTTCCTACTACTATTTGTCTATCAAATCTTCCTGCTCTTAATAAAGCTTTGTCTAATACGTCTGGTCTATTTGTTGCTGCTAATATAATAACGCCTTCATTATCTGAGAATCCGTCCATTTCAACCAACAATTGATTTAATGTTTGTTCTCTCTCATCATGTCCTCCACCTAAGCCAGCACCTCTTTGACGTCCTACAGCATCAATTTCATCTATAAATATTATACATGGTGCATTTTTCTTTGCTTGTTCAAATAAATCTCTTACTCTTGAAGCACCAACACCAACAAACATTTCTACGAAGTCTGAACCACTTATTGAATAAAATGGTACTCCTGCTTCTCCTGCAACAGCTTTTGCTAATAATGTTTTACCTGTACCTGGTTGACCTACTAATAATACTCCTTTTGGGATTCTCGCACCCATATCTGTAAATTTCTTTGGATTTTTTAAGAATTCTACAATTTCTTGTAATTCTTCTTTTTCTTCATCAACACCTGCTACATCATCAAATGTTACTCTATTTTTTTCACCTGCATTTACAAGTCTTGCTTTACTCTTTCCAAATGTCATATTCTTAGTTCCATTTTGAGTTCCACTACTCATCATCATAAACCAGAATATAAAGAATATAATTAATAATCCAAATGGTGAAATTAAGCTTAAAACTGTAATCCAAATTGATTCTTTTTCTTCTTCTAATGTTATCTCACCTGTTTTTAGATATTGTTCTGTATATGTCATAAAACTATCCAAACTTGGGATTTTAACTTCTTTTTCTGTTTTTGAATTTTTTAGTTTAACTGATGCCACATCTCCTGATGAAGAAATTTTTACACTTTCTACTTCCTTATTTTCCATACTTGTTATTAATTCAGAATATGTCATTTTTGAATTACTATTTTCCATTATTGATGATAATAGCACAATTACTATAATTCCTATTATTAACCACATTGCTAATGTTTTTATTCCCTTTTTCATCTAAGTCCTCCTATTTTTTATTATTCTTTTGAAACTATAACATACCTTTTTCTTTTTTTCAATACTTTTTACGTGACTTTTTTGTGTCCTTTTCGTTACAGTTGTCTGCTTTTTTTACGGTTTATTAATTTTGAGCTCTAAAAAATATTTTTTTATCATTTACTAAAATTTTTATTTTTTTGTTTGGAGTCAAAAATTTATTTCCTATATTATTATCACATAACTTTATTATTGCTTCTATATGTACTTTTTCAATTCCTTGAGTAGAGCCTAATAACTGCTTTACAGCATACAAAATAATTCTATTTTTTATTACCTTTTCTTGTTTATTAAATTCTTTCCAATTTAATATGATTTCTTTTTCTTTTTTTTCAACTAGTATTTTTTTATAAATATTTTGTGCTTGATTATCTATGTAATCGCTTTCATCCGTAGCTACTTGAGATAATCGGTCTATTATTTCTATAATGTTAGGATTAAATTCATTTTTTATATATGGAATTACTATGTTTCGAATTTTATTTCTAGTATATTCATTTTCAAAATTAGTTTTATCTATTCTTGGTTCTAATTTATTTTCTTCACAATATTGTTCAATTTCGTTACGCTCACATTCAATTAATGGTCTAATATATTTATTGTCTCTTATTGGTTGCATTCCTTTAAGTCCTGAAAGTCCACTTCCCCTAAGTAAATGCATAATAATTGTTTCAATTTTGTCATTTTTATTGTGTGCTATTGCTATTTTATTAGCTCCAACTTTAGAACATACTTCTTCAAAAAATTCGTATCTTACATTTCTTCCTGCTTCTTCTGTTCCGATTTTCTGAGTCTCAGCTATCTTTTGAACTTCTGCCCTTTTACAGAAAAATGAAATGTCATTTTTTTTGCAATAATTCTCTACGAATTTTTCATCATCTATTGCCTCTTCTCTTATTAGATGATTAATATGAGCTACATATATTTTAAAATCAAATTCATCTTTTATTTCATTTAAAATATTCAACATTGAAATTGAATCAGGTCCTCCTGATACTCCTAAAACAATTTTGTCACCAGCTTCTATTAATTTATATTTTTTTATTGTTTCTATTACTTTATTTTTCATTAAATAAACCTCTCTTATATAGAATAAGGTCACCTCTGTTATAACAAAGATGACCTTTACCTCATTTATTCTTCAAAGCCAATTCATAGCCCCTTTCAAAAAACTTCCATTCTTCTTGATTAGCATTATCCAACTCATTTTTTACTATTCTATTGATATGTCTCATAGTAGAAAGGTTAATATAACTAATCGCTCCAAAAGCCATATCATTTACCAGTCTATTACTAGCAGAAGATATCCAACCAAGAATTTCAAATTTCTCGGCTCGTGTCAAATTTTCATAATTTTCTAACACTTCAGAAAGTTTTTTTTCACTTTCAAAAGCATATTTGGCTTCAAGCTCACACACCAATCTTGGTGCTTGGTCCTTTATGAGTTCATAAATTGTGTCCAAGCTGAATTCTTCCCGGAAACCTTTTGTGCTTTGCATAATTTTTACCTCCTCATTATGCATACAATTGTTACTTAACAAACTATTTCATTATATCATACATTTTAGAGATTTACAACCAAAATTTCAAGATTTCTAGGTTATATATATACTTTATTTGACATTAATCGTCAAATCTTTTTTCCAAGTTAACAAATTTTGTATAATTACCCATCCACAATAATTCAACAGTACCTGTTTGGCCACCTCTTTGTTTTGCTATAATTACTTCTGCTATGTCTTTTTTCTCAGATTCTTTATTATAATAATCATCTCTATATAAAAACATTACTATATCCGCATCCTGCTCTATTGCTCCAGATTCACGCAAGTCTGATAACATCGGTCTATGATCAGGTCTTTGTTCTACCGCTCTTGATAACTGTGATAATGCAATTACAGGGACATTTATTTCTTTAGCTAAAATTTTTAATGATCTACTAATTTCAGAAATTTCTTGTTCTCTGCTTGCCTGTCTTTTATTACTTCCTTGTACTAACTGTAAATAGTCAATTACAACTAGCCCTATGTTTTTCTCCATTTTTAGCTTTCTACATTTTGTCCTTATTTCCATTACAGATATACCTGGAGTATCATCTATATAAATTTCTGATTCTGATAATGGTCCTATAGCTCCAGCTAATTTTACCCAATCATCTTCTTCAAGTTTACCTGTTCTTACTTTGTTACTATCTACCATTGCCTCACTACATAAAATTCTGTTTACTAATTGGTCTTTTGACATCTCCAAGCTAAATATTGCTACTGGTGCATTTCCTCTTAAAGCAGCATTTGTTGCAATATTTAATGCAAATGCTGTTTTTCCCATAGCTGGTCTTGCTGCAACTAATATCAATTCAGAGCCATGTAATCCTGCTGTTTTATAATCAAGTTCTACAAATCCTGTTGGAACACCTGTGATATGTTGTTTTCTGTTATACAATTCTTCTAGTTTTGTAAAACTTTCTACTAAAACATCTTTAATTGGTGTATAACCTTTTTGATTTTTGCTTTGCATTATATCAAATATCTTTTTTTCTGCATTATCCATTATATCTTCTACGTCTTCAGCTGGGTCATATCCTAATTCTATAATTTCATTTGCAGTTTTTATTAAGTTTCTTAATATTGCTTTTTCTTCTACAATCTTTATGTATTTTTGGACATTAGCTGTTGTTGGAACCTTATCTGGCAAACTTGCCAAATACTCATACCCACCAACCTGTTCAAATTTGTCCATAGACTCTAATTCGTCTTTTAATGTAATAATATCAATAGGTTCTGATTTACTATATAAATTTATTATCGCTTGATATATTGCTCTATTATCTTCTCTATAAAATGCATCTTCTTTTAATGTTTCTATAGCCGCATTAACAGCATCCTTATCTGTAAGCATACTTCCTAATACGGCTTGTTCTGCATCTATATCATGTGGTGGTATTTTTGCT
>ENA-OOWZ01000476-OOWZ01000476.1-human-gut-metagenome-genome-assembly--contig:-NODE-476-length-22130-cov-2.703964_pt1 | contig 22130 bp, 21 predicted proteins | sample MGYA00241580_ERZ501329 | MGnify/ENA primary metagenome ERZ501329 (study PRJEB25962, sample SAMEA2042923) | human gut metagenome | biome: human gut; feature: human-associated habitat; material: faeces... | reverse complement strand
TTTATGGTATAATAAAGGTAGTAAAACAAAGGCTTTGAGGTAAGAAATGAAGGGCGAAATTTTAGAAAATCAATTAGATGAAAAAACAAAATCTTTAATAGCTGAAATGGAAAAAAAGCTTGATAAAAAAGATGAAGAATTAAAATCTAAAAATGATGAAATTAATAATTTAAAAAATGAGTTAGCATATTTGAAAGCACAACTGGCTAATAGAAACAAAAAAATCTTCTCTTCTTCAAGTGAAAAAGTAGATCCTAATCAACTATCTCTTTTTAATGAAGCAGAAAAAGAGAGTAATTCAAATATAAAAGAACCTGTTATTGAAGAAGTGTGCTATACAAGAAAGAAACCTTCTAATAATATAGGAAAGAAAGATAATTTAGAAGGATTAGAAAAGGTTATTATAGAACACAAACTTTCTGAAGAAGAAGCTATATGTAAAGAATGTGGTTCTCCATTAGAAATAATAGGATATACAACTTGTGCATTATATTTTCTTTCATTGTTATCATTTTTTGTTATAGGCACTGCTACATCACTATTTTCTTTACTTGTATAAACTTCTTTATCTTCCATTAATTGTTCAAGTTCTTCACTAACATTTTGCTCTAAAAATTCTTTTTTAGGTCCACCTGATATTGCTATAACTGTATCTTTGTCGGTAATACAAGCTATATGTCCTGTTGTTTTTGATAATGTTTCTGCATATCCTGTTGCAAATTCTGACAATTCTCCTATTGGTGAATATTTTTTTAATATTACTTGTCCTTCTCTATCTGTAAATATCTCTAAAGGTTCTCCTTCTTTTATACGTAATGTTTTTCTTATTTCTTTTGGTATTACAACTCTACCTAAATCATCTATTCTTCTTACAACACCTGTTGCTTTCATATTCTTCCTCCTTTTTGTTTTTTAAGTATACTCTTATTATGACAAAAAAGGAAAAAAATATGCATTAATTTATATAAATATTCTTTTGCGATTAATAAATTTTCGTTTGACTTTATGTAAATACTGTTATATAATAGTACTGCGACTTTTTTTATTGAGGAGGTAAAAAGTCGGATATATCCGGACATTAAAAAAATTGATTGATTGAGAGGTAATTTATCGTGTACACAAAAAGATTTTGCAAGCATGCTGTTTCTTTAACTCATCTACCCGAATTTCAAAAAGAACCCTTATTAAACAATCGGCGAATATCTTATCATTTTGGAGCAAGTGATAGACTTAAATCTACTTATCTTCTGTTGTTGGATAGCATAGATGAAGCAAATAGATTAGGCCCTGATAATATTTGCTGGTTTAATATCGTGGCAAATCGGCTTGTAGATACAGCAATTGAATTCAGCAAGCAAAAAATGTTTGCATTAAAAAGAGATCCATTGCTGTCCTCTCTGCCATTTAACAAGAAATGCACTGCAAAAGTTGATAGTAGTTTAATTTTGGCTATTTATAACCTTTTAATCTTATGTTGTGCCAGGGCTAATTTGACAGTAGACAAACCTTCACTTTTTGACGAACGTGAAAATTCTATTTTTACTCTGACTAAACTCATGGTAAAAAAAGGGTACTGCTCTTGGAAGTATGATGACGCCAAAAACCTTTATGACATTCCCCTTGGAATGGATGGATGTGTTTTTTTCTTGGATGAGTTGATTGCTCTCGTTGCGAATGATAATACAGTTCCTTATACGAACACTCGCTTGAAGCATATTGAGCAAATTAAGAAAAACATTAAATATGGCGTTCCTGTTCCAATGTATGTATGTGATAATTTGTATTATAACAATTCGGAACTTACTGGCGGACATTACGTCATTCTTATTGGACTGGAACATGATATGGCTACAATTGTTGATAGCAATTCCGAAAATGGAATTGTAAATATTCCTGCTTTGCAGTTATATTCTTCTGCTGTTGCAGACCATTCTAAGACTTGCATCTGGGATACAGACCCGATTTTTCATTATCATAAATAAAACTTCCTCATAGCTTAGAGTTCAACTGAATTCTAATTAGTCTATTGATGCTTTCTATTTGCATTTTTTGCAATAGAAAGCATTTCTTTTTATTATTGTTTCTTTTTATATTGAATTTATCCATAAAATATATTATAATAAATATTGCATATGGGGATGTAATGGTTTCGACATTTCATCTGAAGCATGAATAGCGAGTAGTGGATTCTCGTTGGCCACTTAAAAAACGAGAAATTAAAAATAAACGCTGATAATAGAGAATTAGCATACGCTGCCTAGTTAATGGCACGTCGTTTTACCATAAGGCCTACTGGTATGGATAAAGCGTCGATTAAAGTAGGAAACAAAATTATTTCTTGTCTTGGAAATAATGGGTAATCTAAAGACTACCAAAAATTCAAGGTTGTTTATTAACAAGAATTAGAGGGAATATTTAATAATAAACTATTGTCGTAGAAGCTTGTATGGAAATATTATTGGACGAGGGTTCAACTCCCTCCATCTCCACCAAAAATAAAAAGTTATAGCGAAAGCTATAGCTTTTTATTTTTGAATTGAAATTGTAGGAGTTGAAAAGGTCCAACTATATTAATTTTGTCAAATAATGTTGAAAAACTATAAAACAAGCTTTATAATAAATATAATTTAATTTAGTAGGAGATTAAAAAAATGGGAATAATAAATTTTGCATTATCAGGAAATTATAAAAGATTTTATAATGATTTAAAAGAAATATCAAAAAAAAATAAAAAACCAGCGTTTATAATGTTTATAGATACAGCAATATCAACATTATTATTAGGGTCAGGATTACAAGATTACTTAAACTATAAATTCTATGAAAAAAGTTTTAAAGAAAGAAAAAAATATGTAACAATAGGGAATATGGCAAAAGCTTATGAAACACTAGCAAATATAGAGTATGCGCCATTTTTCTCAAACAAGGTAAATTTTCACAAGAATTTTAGCAAATTTACTAAAAGGGATTTTTTATCACCAGATGACACATATAAAAATTTTGAAGACTTTATAAACAAACATGGAGAATTCGTTTTAAAACCACAAGTAGGACTTGGCGGAGGCGGAGTAGAAAAAGTAAATATAAAGGCAATAAAAGATAAAAAGGAATTTTTTGAAGACATAAAAAATAACAAATGTTTTATAGAAGAATTAATAGAACAAGACGAAAATTGGGGAGCTTTGAGCCCAAACAGTATAAACACATTAAGAATAATGACTGCTGCGGTAAACGGAAAATCAAAAATAATATTTGCAGCAGCAAGAATAGGTTCACGGAAAAACAATAGCAGACAACTTTCATCAAGGCGGAAAAGGTGTACTAGTAGACTTGAAAACAGGAAAGCTTTCTGGCAATGGAATAGATAAAAAACTTAATGAATCAGAAGAGAGCATAACAGGAATAAAATTTGATGGATTTCAAATTCCATATTGGGAAGAAATAAAAGAAATGGTGCTTGAAGCAGCACTAGTAAATGACAAAGTAAATTTGGTAGGATGGGATGTAGCAATATCAAAAAATGGACCACTAATAATAGAGGGAAACAGGGGACCAGGATTTGATTTAGTACAAATATTATTAAAAAAAGGCACAAAATATATGCTAGATGATTTGTTACAAGAAGTAAAAGAAGGAAAATTAAAAGAAGAAAAAGAAAAAGCAGTTATATAAATTGAAATTTGTTTTATTGATTATGTGTACTTTTTAAAATTATATGGTATACTATTTTAAGGTGATAATAATGGGGAAAATTAAATATTTATTTAAACGTATAATTAAAATGGATTATAAAAATATGTTTAAAATAGCAAAAGATATTGGAAAAAAGATTAATAAAAATTATATAGTTATATTAATAGATATGATTAAATGTGGATTAAAATATCAGGCAGGATATTATGACTATCAAGAATTTGAGTTTTATAATTTAAACAAAGAAGAAAGAAAAACATATTTAACTCGTGGCAAAAACAATGAAATTGTAAAAAGATTCAATGATAAAACTAGCTTTCATAAATTTGAAAACAAAGTAGAATTCAATAAGATTTTTAATAAATATTTAAAGAGAAATTGGATGGTATTAGAAAATAATAATTATAATGAATTTGAAAAATTCCTAAAAGAAAATAAAGCAATTATTGTTAAACCAATAGATGACGAGGGTGGACACGGAGTAGAAAAATTTGTTTATGATACTTCAACAGATTGTAAGCAAATTTACAATAAATTGCTAGAGAACAACCAATTATTAGTAGAAGAATGTATAAAACAACACGAAAAAATGGACGAGCTTTATAACAAGTCTGTAAATACTATGAGAATGTTTACATTTTATAAAGATGGAGAGTCATATTTTTTACAAGCTGTTCTAAAAATCGGAAATGGTGGAGTCGTAGATAATTTCTCAAGTGGAGGAATGTATACTTATGTAAGTAGTGATGGAGATGTTTATGTAGACGCAATAGATAGAGAAGATAATATTTATACTAAACATCCTATTTCTGGAGAAAAAATAGTTGGATTTAAAGTTCCAATGTTTAGAGAAGCAGTAGAACTTGTTAAAGAGTGTTCTAAAATTGTACCTGAAATTGCCTATGTAGGGTGGGATGTAGCTATATCAGAAGAAGGTCCTGTAATAGTAGAAGGCAACTGCTTCCCAGGAGTTTATCAAGTAAAGCCTAGCTTAGTAGATAAAAAAGAAGGTTTAATACCTAAATATAATGAAATTATGAGAATTTTCTAATATGAAAAATATAAAAATATAAGCAAATAAAAATTTCTTGACAAAAGCAAAAATACCATGTAATATATTAATAAGTTTTAAAAGGGAGTAGCTTAAAAATTACTAATCAACAACCTCGTTTTAAACTGGTTAGTAAACCTAAAACGGTAAGCAAGACTTTTAAAGGAGCTATGAAAATTAGTTTCTTTAAAAGTCTTTTTGATTGAATAGGAAAAATAAGACATAATATCAGTGCAAATATGAAAGGGGAGCAATATGCCATACATAATAAGCAAAGAAAAATTAAATAAATTTAGCAATTTAAATAATTATTTTGTAATAACAGATTTTGATAGAACTCTTACAACAGCAGAAAGTGAGCCAACAATGGGAGTAATACCACAATATCTAGGTGGAGAATGTTTAGAAAAAAGAACCAATATATATGAGCATTATAGACCATTAGAATTAGACTACACAATCGAAGAAAATAAAAAACAACAAATAATGAAAGAATGGGCAAAAGAAAGCTTTACACTTTTAACAAAATATATAACAAAAGAAGGTATAGAAAATGCATTATTAGATGCAAAATTATATTTAAGAGATGGGGCAAAAGAATTTTTACAAGAAATGAATAATAACAATGTTCCAGTAATAATTATGTCTTCTGGAATAGGAAATATAGTAAAAGCTTTTTTAGAAAAAGAAAATTGTATGTTTAATAATATAAAAATAGTCTCTAATTTTTTTGAGTTTAATAATGGAATAACAACAATAAATATGGACAATATAATGGCAACATCAAATAAAGAATATAGAAGAATACCAGAGAATATAAGAAACCAGATAGAAGAAAGAGAAAAAGCTTTAGTGTTTGGAGACTTAATAGAAGATATAAAAATGATAGACAAAGAAAAGTTACAAAACACATTAACATTTGGCTTTTTAGATGAAAATATAGAACAAAACCTGGAAAGATATAAAGAAAATTTTGATATTGTTTTAACAGAAAACGATAATTTTAATACAGTAAGAAATATTTTAAAAAATAAGGAGGAAAACAATGGCAACAAATTGGTTTAACAAAACAGTAGATGAAGTAGAATCTACACTAAAAACAAATGCAGAAAATGGATTAACAGCAGAAGAAGCAAAAAAAAGACAAGAAGAATATGGACTAAATGAATTAAAAGCAAAAAAGAAAAAAAGTTTATTTGTAAAATTTTTAGAACAGTTTAAAGACTTTATGATTATAATCCTTATAATTTCTGCAATAATCTCTGGAGTTGTTGGAGTAGCACAAGGAGAAGGATTTACAGATACAATTATTATATTAGTAGTTGTAGTAGTAAATGCAATAATAGGAGTAGCCCAAGAAAACAAAGCGGAAAAATCATTAGAGGCTTTACAAAAATTAAGTTCACATGTTGCGAAAGTTATAAGAAATGGCAAACTTCAAGTTATTCAATCTAAAGAATTAGTACCAGGAGATATTGTAATACTAGAAACAGGTGACTATGTACCAGCAGACTTAAGAATAATAGAAGCTGTAAATTTAAAAGCACAAGAAGCAGCTTTAACAGGAGAATCTGTACCAGTAGAAAAAATGGCAGCAAAAATAGAAGACGAAAAGATAGGAATAGGCGATAGAATAAATATGCTATTTTCTTCAAGTTTAATTACTTATGGTAGAGGAAAAGCTGTAGTAGTAGAAACAGGAATGAATACAGAAGTAGGAAAAATAGCAGATATAATAAATACAGCAGAGGATCAAGGAACACCACTTCAACAAAAATTAGATAAATTGGGGAAAACATTAGGAATTGTAGCATTAGCAATATGTGCTGTAATTTTTGTGATTGGCCTTTTATATGGTAAAGAACCAATACACATGTTCATGACAGCTGTAAGCTTAGCAGTAGCAGCTATACCAGAAGGTTTACCAGCAGTATTTACAATAGTACTTGCAATTGGTGTACAAAGAATGGTAAAAAGAAATGCAATTGTTAAAAAATTACCAGCAGTAGAAACACTAGGAAGTGCATCTGTAATATGCTCAGACAAAACTGGAACATTAACACAAAATAAAATGACAGTAGAAAAAGTATTTTGTGATGGAACCCTTGTAAACTTAGAAGAATCAGCAGATATGATAGATATTAAAAAATTAGTATATGCAAGTATGCTTTGCAATGATACAAAAATTTCAGAAGACGATAAGCTTACAGGAGACCCAACAGAAACAGCACTAGTGGATATGGCATTTAAACTAGATTTTGATCCATCAGTATATGGAATGTTTCCAAGAGTAGCAGAAATTCCATTTGATTCAGATAGAAAATTGATGACAACAGTACACGAGGAAAATGGACAATATGTAGTTTATACAAAAGGTGGAGTAGACGAACTTTTAGCAAATTGTAATTCATATATACTAGAAGGAGATATTAAAACAGATTTAGAAGAATACAAAGAAATAATTAGAAGATACAACATGGAAATGGCACAAAACGCATTAAGAGTTTTAGCAATGGCATATAAAGTACTAGACCACAAACCAACAGCAGAAGAAATAAAAGAATTAGAATCTAACTTAACATATATTGGTATGGTAGGTATGATAGACCCACCAAGACTAGAAGTAAAAGATGCAGTACAAGAATGTAAAGAAGCAGGAATCAAAACAGTAATGATTACTGGCGACCATAAAATAACAGCAATAGCAATAGCAAAAAGTTTAGGAATACTAGAAAATGATGATGAAGCAATTACAGGAACAGAACTAGAGGAAATGAGCGATGAAGAGTTAATTAGAAATGTAAGAAAATATTCTGTATATGCAAGAGTTTCACCAGAACATAAAGTAAGAATAGTAAAAGCATGGCAAGCTAATGGAGAAATAGTTGCTATGACAGGAGATGGAGTAAATGATGCACCATCACTAAAAATTGCAGATATAGGATGCGCAATGGGTGTAGTTGGAACAGACGTTGCAAAAGAAGCAGCAGACGTTATTTTAACAGATGATAACTTTGCAACAGTTGTATCTGCAGTAGAAGAAGGAAGACGTATATATGATAATATTCTAAAAGCGATACAATTCCTATTATCAAGCAATATAGGAGAAATAGTAGTATTATTTTTAGCAATACTAATAACACCATTATTGTCAAAGCAATTTGGAGTAGATATAACATTAATAGAAACATTATTACCAATACACATATTATGGATTAACCTAGTAACAGATTCATTACCAGCATTAGCACTTGCAGTAGATCCAGCAGCAGACAATGTAATGAAAAGAAAGCCTTTAAAAAATACTAAAAAAGGAATATTTACAAAAGGAATGACATGGAGAATAGTATATCAAGGATTAATGATAGGATTACTTACACTTACTGCATTCATAATTGGACTTTCAACACCAGATGTAAGTCAAGAAGAAAAAGTAAAAATAGGCCAAACAATGGCATTTTACGTACTAGCACTTTCAGAATTAGTACATGTATTTAACATAAGAGATAACAAAAGATCAATATTCAAAACAGGAATATTTAATAATAGCAAATTGATTTTAGCAACAGTAGTATCAGCAAGTTTAATGTTTGTAATACTATTTACACAAGGATTAAGAGATATATTTGGATTAGTAATGCTACCAGCAATGCATGTATTTGAAACAGTGATGTTAGTACTTGCACCAGTAATAATAGTAGAAATATTTAAGCTATTAAAAATAAATACAACAAAAGACGAAGAATAGTTTTTGATAAATATTGTAGGTCGTCATGCTTGGCGACCTGCAAAGCCATAAAAAATTTAAAAAATTACAAATAAAATTAATTAAAAATATTGACACTTTGCATATAAAATGCTACAATAATCAATGTCAACAAAATATGCGGATGTGGCGGAACTGGCAGACGCGCTGGTCTTAGGAACCAGTACTTCGGTGTGGGGGTTCAAGTCCCTTCATCCGCACCAATGACGTATCTGTTCGAACTAACAGATAGATTAAAAATCATTCAAGTAGTTGGATGATTTTTTTCTTTGCCCAAAAAACATCATCCAATATCCTAAAAAGAAAGGATGGTGCTTGAAATGAAGATAATTAAAGAAGAACTGCGATTTGAGGAAAACTTAAAGAAAAGGCTAGAATTTATATGTGAATTCTCAAAGGTTACTCCTACTTTTGTTAATGGTAGTATAAGAAAAATTGAGAAGACCAATATCTCTTATATTGAGCCACATAGAGTGATTGTAAAAGATACCACATTTCTGGTCTTTAATTATTCTAATGATGTTTATATATCCAATCTAGCAAAAAAGATAAAATTATCGGAATTAGAAGATTATATAAACAGCATAAAATAGCTAAAATTTGACATTTCTGAAAATCGTGATATAATACTAGCAGTAAATTATTTATGTTTACCTGTTAGGAGTTGATTATATGTTTTTGGTTTGTTCCAAGAAAATATATTGTAATATAAACAGATTTAAGAGATGTCAAGGATAACTTGTGTGTTTTCTTTGATGTCTCTTTTTTGTTAGGAGGTTTATAAATTGGTTGATGAAAAGAAAAAATGTGGATTGTATATGAGGGTTTCTACAGAAGACCAAGCTCGTGAGGGCTTTAGTCTTCCAGAACAAAAAGAACGATTAGAAGCTTATTGTAAATTTAAGGGTTATGAAATTGTAGATTACTACGAAGATGCAGGCGTTAGTGCTAAAACAGGTAATTACAGAGCAGAATTTGAAAGGTTAAAAGACGATATAAAATCTAAAAAAATAAATACTATTATCTCTCTTAAATTAGATAGATTTACAAGAAGTATTTATGACTGGGAAGAACTTATAACTTTTTTAGATGAAAATGAAGCCTATATAGATTGTGTTAATGATGATATAAATACTACTACAGCAAATGGTAAGATGATTTCAAGACTTTTGGTAAGTGTAAGCCAGAATGAAATTGAAAGAACTAGTGAGAGAACAAAAATAGGTTTAGCTGGTGCAATAAAGCAAGGTCATATTCCCCATATTGCTCCATTAGGTTATAAACATGAAAATAAAACTCTTGTAATAGATTATTCTACCAAAGACATTGTTGTTAGAATATTTGAATTGTATTTTAATGGTTATTCTTATCAAAAAATAAGTACGTTATTCAACGAAGAAAAAGTATTAGGTAAAGATAATTGGAGAGATTCAACAATACAGAATATTTTGCAAAATGAAATATATAAAGGCGATTTTGTTCATGGAAAGAGAACTAAATCTCCTACTTATTATGAAAATGTTGTAGAGCCTATTATCTCTAAAGAAATGTGGGAAGATTGTCAAGTCCAAAAAAAGAAAAATTCAAGAAGTTATCAAAGAACATTAACTTACTTATATTTACAAAAAATAAAATGTCCTAAATGTAATCGTATTTTAGGTGGTAAAGCAACTACAAAGAAAAATGGAAAGCCTTACTTCTATTACTATTGTAACGATTGCAAAATAACCATTAAAGAAAATGCCATAAATGAATACTTTAATCAATTTATAAATGAATTAGTAGAATATGATTCTGTTGTAAATCAATTCTTTTTGCCGATGATAAGACAAAGATTTGATGAGCCTAAAGAAAAGCTACAAAAAGAAATTGATGAACAAAATGCAAAACTTGAACGAATTAGAAAGGCTTATATCAATGGAGCTTTTGATTTAGATGTATATACTAGTGAAACTGCTGTTATAGAAAAAGCCATAAATAATCTCAAAGAAGAATTAGAAGCTACTGATTGTGTAGAAGAATTAAGATTTACTCCCAAAGATATTTTATTAAAACGAGATATTGATTTTCTTAATAAGATGATTATGAATAAGCAATATAAAGAAAGAACAAAAACATGGAAAGATTATACTCGTGAAGAACAAGCTGAACTTATAATGAAGTATGTTGATGAAATAAAACTAACTCTTATAGGAAGTGAAGTAATTGTAAAGGAGATTAATTTTAGAGACTCTATTTGTAAACCATGTCAAGAATTATATGATAAAGGTTATATTGATACAACAAAACCTATGTTATTAGGAAATGTACTAGGAAGTGTCAGATTTAGCAACTATTTACCAGAAGAAGAATTTGGAAAAATAATAATGAGATTACAACAATACTATGATGTTCATTATACAGAGGCGATATATTATCTACAAGAGCAAGTATTTTATTTTAATTTCGTTGAAGATAATAGTGCTATTGTTAGAGTATTCCCATTAGAAGATTATTACAAATTAGATCCAGATAATAAAATGGAAGAATATCGATTTGGAATAATTTATATTAATGGTGATGATTATGATGACTTTGAAATTACAGAAGCAGATAATATCGAGCCATACTTTAATGCAATACCAGACGACAATGAAACAACAATTAAATTTGAAAATGGTGAACGCAGTGAAATTGTTGTGAAGCCAGTAAAATTCTCCGAAGAAGACACTAAATAATTGTTGCAACTTTTACTTTAGTTATGGGCTATGTTGCAACAATCAAATTAACGTGGCACGTTTTGTTTTTACGGAGTAAAAATGAAAGTGGCGATAGTTAATTTGAATAAATTTTATTCCATTGGGAGAAAATTTATTGCCTCGTAGAGCTCCCGAGTTTTGATAGTATGTCAAAACTCATAGGGGGTTAGGACTTATGACAGAGTCAAAGTCCTATGCTTCGAAGCAAGTTCTAAAGGAGGAAAAAGATGGAGCAAGAATTAGCATATTCTTTTCACTTAGGTAGTGATAAGAACAAAAGTAAAGTAGCTAAAAAAACAGCAAAAGGAAATGTATCTGGTACAACTTCTCTATCAAATAATGCTATACAAAATGCAAATGATTTATCTAGAGCAAACAAACACAACTTGCGAGATTATGATAATCAAAGAGAATTGATTACAACAATATATGGAACTAACGATATTGTTGAAGATGTTAAGCAGGTATATTTAGATGAATTTGAAGAAGCTCGTATTGAGTTTAATAATAAGCAGACTAGAAATGATAGAAAAATTAATAATTATTTTGAAAAGGCATGTACATTACAGAACGATATTGCTTGTGAAATTATAATAGAACTTGGAGATATGGATTTTTGGCAAGACAAAGATGATGAGTATAGATTCAAAATGATTGATGTATATAATGAGCAAATACAAGACTTAAATAAAATAGTACCAAACTTTAAGGTAGCTAATGCAACAATTCATTTTGATGAAACCTCTCCCCACATGCATGTTATTGGTGTACCAGTAATTGATAATTGTAAAAAAGGTATGAAAAAACAAGTTGGTAAATCAAAAGTGTTTACCAAAGAGTCATTAACAGCTATTCAAGATAAAATGAGAAATGCCTGTATCAAGTCTTATAACAAGTTTTATGGTGTTGATAGTAGGCTAAAAGCTAAACAAAAAGGCAGAAATCAAGACATCAATGTAAAAGAAATGGATAATTACAGAGAAATAAAGAAAAGACTTGAACAGCAAAAGCAAAAACTTGAAAATGCTAATAAACGAACTAAAAAGCTAGATAATTCAAGTAAAGGTATAATTGAGTTGTTAGATAACTTAAAGCCTATGCCATTTAATAAAAATAATAGCCAAATTTCAAACGAGAATATAGAAAATATCAAAGATTATATTAAAGACGTAATAGATGTCACTCAGACAGTTAGAAGTGTAAATGACTTAAATATGTCGATTAAAGATTTTGAACATGCTACTTCTAAAATAGAAAGTGAAAACTATTCACTTAAAGAGCAAATAGGAATTAAAGATAAAGAGATTAATGAATTAAAGGATGAATTATCTGTTAAAGATAAAGCAATTATCAAATTAAGTAGTGCTTTAGAAACAGCTAAAACGGAATTAAGTAAATTTAAGGGGTTTTGGAAATCACTTATTAAAAGATTTCAAATGAAAATATTTGATGAAAAATATTATGATATTCCAGAAGATAAACGAAGCTATACTCTTGTGGCAGAAGATTTAGAAAAAAGTGAAATATTTGATAATAACGATTCAGATATAGTTCATAATCCTACAAGAAAAGTATTAACCAATGATGAATTAGCTGAAATACAAGCTAAAAAAGGAAAAAAGAAAAACGATTATAACCTAAACTAAAGGAGGTATTTAATATATGTCAAATCAAGATAAAATATATTTTAGCAAACAAGAATACAATAAATTAATGCAAATAATAAATGATAATCTAAAGTGCAAAGATGATGATATTAGATACAGAGCTACAAGATTAAAAGAAAAATTTGATAATTATGTTTTTTTGTATGAAAAAGAAACTAATGGAGAATTAGAAGAAGGTGTAATATATCTTGCTTATACAAATGAATTAAAATGGCTTGTACAAGAATGTATGTATCTAGTAAGGAAGAAAGCTAAAAAAGATTATTATGAAGAATTAAGCTTAAAATCAAAAAAGGAGTGAAATAATTATGAATAATGAATTACCAAAAACAAAGATAGATGAAAAAACTGGAATTGAATATCATTTAGAGGGAGATTATTATATTCCCAATCTTACAATGCCAAAACAAGAAAAGATAACTCTTAATAAATATGGCAGAATGAGATTAAATTACCTAAAAGAGCATAAAAAAGCTGACTATTCAATAATGCTTTTAGATGGTACACTAAACACTCATCTAAAAGAGATTCAAGAACAAGCTACATCAAGAGTTGAACAAATTATTAAACAACTAAAAGATAATAGTGACTTAACCGAAGAAATGAAAAATACAGATATGCTTTATTGGGTTGGAACTATGAATGCTATTAAAAATCAAGCTGAAGAAATAGTTTTTAATGAATTAATATATGTGTAGGAGATGGTGCAAATGAAGAATTTAAGAGAAGTAAAAGATGATTTATTAAAAGAGTGGTTAGAATTTCGAGAAGAAACAGCATTTTGTGAGATGACTCCTCAAGATAAGAAATATTGTATCTATTTTGAAGAAATTGCAGAGAGAATACTAAAAAATGTCCCTGAACAGAATAAAAAATATGTTCAAAAACAACTTGATCAACTTGAAAAAAACTTTATGAATTACCTATATTACTGGAATGAGAAATATTATAGAAATGGTTTTGTGGATGTGATTGAGTTGTTAGAAATATAAATTACAGGATGTAGAGAATTAAGTGTGTTCCCTACATCTTATTTTATTTTTCAAATATTGGCTTTTTTATTGTAAAAATCGACTAAAATTGATATAATAGGTGCGAGATAAATAGTAATTTGTAAAGGAGGTATTTATGGGAATAGAACATTCGCAAAATTATTTACATAGTAAACAACTTGTAGCGACTTTGTTATCAAAGAGTAATATTTGTAACGACGATATTATAATTGAGATAGGTCCTGGAAAAGGAATTATTACCATTGAACTTGCAAAAAAAAGCAAGCAAGTTATAGCAATAGAGTTTGATGCGAAATTAGCGAAAACTTTATCTGAAAAGTATAAAGAATCTAAAAAAGTTCAAATAATAGAGATGGATTTTTTAAAATATAAAATATCAGTAAAAGAACCATATAAAGTATGTGCAAATATTCCATTTAACATAACTGCTGATATTGTGAAAAAGGTATTTGAAGCCGATAATCCTCCTGAAGATATATATTTCATAATGCAGTATGAGGCTTTTCTCAGGTATTCTGGACAGCCCTTTTATAACGAAAGTTTGAGGTCTCTTTTATACAAACCTTGGTTTTCCGCTGAATTGATTTATGAGTTTAAACCATCAGATTTTTATCCTGTGCCAAATGCACGAATATGTTTTGCTCACTTTCAAAGAAAAACATCTGCTGATGTTGAGGATGCGATAGACTATAGAAATTTTCTGTCATATATATTTTTAGCATCTGGAAATACTTTCAAAGATAAAACAAAAAAATTGTTTACTTATGAGCAACAAAAACGCATTTGCAAGTTTTTAAAAATTAAATTAGAGTCAACGCTTACTGAAATCTCATACGATGGATGGCTGTACCTATATGATGTTTTTCTTAAATTTGTTTCCAACGAAAAAAAAGCTATTATATTAAATGCTGAACAAGACATGAAAAACAATCAAAACAAGATTCAAAAAAAACATCGAAATCGTAATCATGGTTATTGGAAATTTGAAGCTAAGCGCCAAAAAAAATTAAAATTTGAAAATGGAAAATAAGAATTTTATCAGTAGCTATATTTCAAATTTCTATATTATTAGCAATAGTGTAAACAAAGAAGTTGACAGAAAAAAGTAATAAGCAAATTATAAATTACAATTTAGTAGTTCGCAAAATAATAATTTGTAGGAGGAATAGATGTCTTTAATAAGTGTAAACAATTTAACTTTTGGATATGATGGAAGCCTAAAAAATATATTTGAAAATGTATCATTTAATATAGATACTGATTGGAAATTAGGATTAATTGGAAGAAACGGTAAAGGTAAAACTACATTTTTAAAGTTATTATTAGGAAAATATGAATATCAAGGTGCAATATCAAAAAATGTTGAGTTTGATTACTTCCCTTTTGAAGTAAAAAACAAAGAAAGAATGGCAATAGAAATAGTAAATGAGATTGCTCCGAATGTTGAAGATTGGGAAATTATAAGAGAATTAAATTTACTTAATACAGATACTGAAGTATTATATAGAAGTTTTAACTTATTAAGTGGTGGCGAACAAATAAAGATACTTTTAATAAGTTTATTTTTAAAAGGTAATAACTTTTTACTTATAGATGAGCCTACAAATCATTTGGATATTGAAACACGAAATAATTTAGTAAATTATTTAGAAAAGAAAAAAGGATTTATATTAGTATCTCACGATAGAAATTTTTTAGATAAAGTTGTAAATCATATAATTTCTATAAATAATACTAATATAGAAATACAACAAGGTAATTTTTCATCTTGGAAAGAAAATAAAAATAGGCAAGATAATTTTGAAAAAATACAAAATGAAAGATTGCAGAAAGATATAAATAGACTTGAAATAGCTTCTAAAAATTGTGCAAAATGGTCAAATGAGGCTGAAAAAACAAAAAATAAAAAATATAATTCAGAAACTACAATAGATAAAGGATATATAGGACATAAAGCAGATAAAATGATGAAAAAATCAAAAGTTATGGAACAAAGAATAGAAAAAGCAATAAATGAAAAGACTAATTTGTTAAAAAATATAGAGGTAAATGATACATTAAAAATTATTCCTCTAAAAAGTAATAAGAATCCATTAATTTTTGCACATAACTTGCAGATAAAATATAGTAAAGAAACGATATTTAACCCTATTACTTTTGAAGTTAATAATGGCGATAGGGTTGCACTAATTGGAAAAAATGGCATTGGTAAATCAAGTATATTAAAACTTATTTTAGGAGAAGAATTACAGTATAATGGAGAGTTTATGGTTGCAAATGATTTAAAAATATCTTATGTTTCTCAGAGTACAGAAGATTTAAAAGGAAATTTGAGAACTTTTGCTTACGATAATAAAATAAATGAAAGTATTTTTAAAGCAATGTTAGTAAAAATGGGATTATCACAATTTGATTTTGATACTAATATTCAAGATATGAGTGAAGGTCAAAAGAAGAAGGTTCTAATTGCAAAAAGTATTTCAGAACAGGCTAATATTTATATATGGGATGAACCTTTAAACTATATTGATATATTGACAAGAGAACAAATAGAAGATGCTATTCTAAATTATAATCCTACCATTATTTTTGTAGAACATGATGAGAAATTTATTGAAAAAGTGGCAACAAAAATTATAAATTTGGTAAAGTAAGTGAGAGACAAATTACAAGTTATATAAATGAAGAATAGTTGATAAGACTATTCTTTTTATTAATTTAGAAAAAATAAGACATATAACTTCATTACTCCAAAATTAAAATGGCTCTAAAGCAAAGTATGGAATTGAAAAAGTTGCAGAAATGACAGAAATGTGATAAAATAGCATAGTACAAGGTATTTAAAGGAGAATTATAATAATGAGTAATGAGATTAGAATGGCAGGAGAAAGGGCAATAAACAAAGAAACAAAACGATTGAAGATTGATGAAACAATGGTTGATGTTATGCTACCTATGATGTTACAGAATATAGAAAGTGCAAGTAAATTAAATGAAGAAGATTTTTATAAGAACTATAAGGGTGATAATAATGAAAAATAATGAATGCTTTGTTAAATTAATACCTATGGATAATATTAATTTTCTTGATTTAAGAAAATTTGCTAAGAATTATTATGAAAATGGTGATTTATTGACTTCTAGTAAAGATTTTTCAGTGCTTAATTTTTGCTTTTCTGATGGTATTAATGTATGTGCTATAGAGAAAGATGATAGATTGTATGAAAAGATGACTAATAGGGAAATATCTTTAAATGGTATTGATAGTATTAAAGATGGCTTTATTGCTATTAAAAGTAGTCCTTTAGCTGTCAGTAATGAAAAGAATGGTATTATTGCCTTCTTGGAAATGTGTAAAAATAGAAAAAATAATGTTGACCGTCAAGTTAAAGAATATACTTTTGATGTTATGAGCAATGATTCACTTGTTATTAAGTATATGAATGATATATTGGATAAAGATAAAGCTATTTCTTTTAGAAGAGTATATATTTATAATAATGACTTAGAAGAAATTAAAAGTTATATTATGCCTTTAAAGAAAATTGATAATATAGATAAAACTATATATACTGATATTACTTTTGGTTATGAATTTGATAAGGATAATGAATATATAATGGTTTCTGATATGAATATTATACCTGATATTAATGATTTTGATATTATATCTGGTGTATATGATTTTATTAATGATAGGGATTGTGTTTGCAGAGAATTTGATGATGTTCTTGGTACTAAGAATAATAAGGTTAGAATATATAATAAGTAATATAAATATTTATTTTTGATGGATTTAGAGGTGGATATAGTGAAAAATAAGAAGATTAATGTTCAAAAAGCAATTAAAATGACTTATAAGGAAAATAAGAGAAGTTCTTTGGTTATTTATTTGGTTTTGAGATTTTTGGTTATTATATGTATGATATTACAAATATTAAGAGGAGATTTGAATAATGCTTTATTATGTTTGTTGTCTCTTATATTATTGTTTGCTCCTTTATTTATTCAAAATAAGTTTGAGATTACTTTGCCTAATGATTTAGAAATTGCTATTTATTTATTTATTTTTTCTGCTGAAATATTAGGGGAAATTGATAATTTTTTTGGTATAATTCCTTATTGGGATATTATATTACATACTATTAATGGTTTTTTAGCTACTGCAGTTGGTTTTTCTTTAGTTGATTTATTAAATAAAAATAGTAAGAATATTAATTTGTCACCATTTTATTTGTGCTTGGTTGCTTTTTGTTTTTCTATGACTATTGGTGTGTTATGGGAATTTTTTGAATATGGTTGTGATAAGTTTTTAAATGTTGATATGCAAAAGGATACGGTTATACAGAAGATTTCTTCGGTTGCTTTGAATCCTGATGGTGAGAATAAGGCTGTTGTGGTTGATGATATTGGTAAAACTATTATTTATGATACTAATGGTGATGTGCTTCAGGTAATTGATAATGGTTATTTAGATATTGGTTTAAATGATACGATTGAAGATTTATTTGTTAATTTTATTGGTGCTATTGTATTTAGTTGTTTTGCTTTTTTTGATTTGAAACATAATAGAAGTAATTCTTTTATTAATAGATTTGTTCCTACTAAGGGTAATAATAAGCTTATTAAATCTATTTAATTTGTTATATTATGGTGAATATGGTGAGTAGATAATTAACTTGTAGTAAATTTATTCTGTTTTATAACTGAAAAATGATGTACACAAATGGTACATTCTTTTTTGTTTATCTATATGCTATTATTTATGTATAGGATGTTTATTATGAATAAAGAAATAACAATGGCATGTAGAGATGGACAACTTAGACCGGGATATGGAATAACAGAGGAATTAACAATGGCATGCAGAGATGGACAACTTAGACCAGGATATGGAATAACAGAGTTGGAACGCAAAAATGAAAAACCAAAAATTTACAAGAAAGTTGCTTAATGCAACTTTTTTAGAGGTGTTGTTATGATTAATAGAAAAATTAATAATATTGACGTTATGATAGATGAACGTAATGCTGCATTATATATAGATACTCAAAATAAAGTTGATTTTAAATATGGAAATATAGATGAAATATTAAATTTTTTTTATAATAAAACTTATTCTCCATTGTCTGTTTATTTTGAATTAACTAATTGTTGTAATTTTAATTGTCCTTTTTGCTATATAAATATACCGAAAGAAAAGAAAGTTTTTCTTGATACAAAGTCTCTTTTGGAAAATATAGATTATTTAACTGATAATGGGATGTTATTTGCTACATTATCAGGTGGAGAATGTTTGCTACATAAGGATTTTAATATAATATATGAGTATTTGTGTAAAAAAGGAATTTTAGTTAATATTTTAACTAATGGTTCATTAATTGACAATGAAAAAATCAAATTATTTAAAAAATACAAACCGTTTAAAGTTGAAATTTCTATTTATGGAAAAGATAATGTTACGTACTATAATAATACTATACAAGATCATATTGGATTTGAAAATATTATTAATAATTGTAAAAAATTACAAGATAATAACATTAATGTGATTTGCAAAATGCCTATTAATAATATTACTTTTAATAGTTTTTTTGATGTATTATATTTTACAAAAAAAAATGATATACCATTTTACTATTCCGATGAATTGTTTAATAAATATTCAGGTGAAGATAACAAACAATATCTAATTAAGGGAAGTTCGAAAGTAAAAGACTTTATTAAAAATAATAATCTTTCATATATGAGTAATTTAGATTTGAATTATTGTGGTGAGAAAAAATGTTTTGATTGTAAGGCTGGTAAATATTCAATGATTATATCATATGATAATTATATTTATCCGTGCTTTGAATTTAGACAAATCAAAAATGCTAGATTTAAAATCGATGGAAATTTTAAACAGGCTTTAGCAAAAATGATAGAATATATTAATTTATATAAGAATAACATAATTTCAAAATGTGATAATTGTTTAAATTACTCAATATGTCAAGATTGTGTTATTAATTTTATTAAAAATGAATTTAATTGTGATATATATACCGAATTGAGAAATAATATTTTAGATTATAAAAAGGAGACTAAATTAAATATGAAAAATAAATACGATACTAAAGAATTAGAATGTGAAAGATTGGTTTTAAAAAAAGGTACTAGTGAAGATTGCATTAAAGTATATGAATATGATATGTTAAAGTGTAGGGGAGTAGGAGGTATTAATGTATTAGAAAAGTCTTTAAACAAAATAGATTTTATTGGTAGTGATAGTGAGAAATATTATGATGAATGTATTAAGAATAGGATGTATGATTGGTATGTTTATTTAAAAGACGGTACTCCTATTGGAAATGTAGTAGCGGACAGAGAAGATAATAGTATTAATTCAATAGAGTTATCTTTTAATATGCATCCTAACTATTGGAGAAAAGGGTATATGACTGAAGCGGTTAAGTGTATTATTAATTATTTATTAGATAATTATTATGATAATATTATTATTGGTTATGATACTGGTAATGTTAGGAGTAAGTCATTTATAGAAAAACTGGGTTTTAATTATTATAAAACTATTAAGAATGTTTATGAAAAAAATGGTATTATGATTGATACTACTTTGTTAATTATGAATAAAAATGATATTAAATTAATTATATTTATTCTAGTTATAGTAGGAATTCTTATACTTATCATTAATCTTAATAAAAAAGAGGGAGATACAGTAGAAGTATATTATAAAGATGATTTAGTACTTAGTGCTGATCTTTCTATCAATAATATTTATACGGTAGAGGGACTTCTTGGTAATGTAGTAATTGAAGTAAAAGACAAAAAGGTTAGAGTAGTAAAAGAAAACTCTCCGAAAAATATATGTAGCAAAGAAGGATATATTAGTGATAGTACCAAACCTCTTATCTGCTTACCTAATAAAGTTGTTATTAAGATAGTACAAAGCAGTGATATGGATGGTGTTGTATACTAATGAAAACAAGAGATATTACAGTAATAGGAATAATGACCGCAATAAGTGTAGTTATTTCTATTATAGAGAGTTATTTTACTTTTATTAGTGATTTTATACCAGGATTAAAACTTGGTTTATCAAATATTGTTATAATATATGTTTTATATAAATATGGCTTTAAGACTTCAATTATGGTATCACTTATTAGAGTATTAATTGTAGCCTTACTCAGAACAGGCTTTGGTATTAATTTTTTCTTTTCTTTATCAGGAGCATTATTTAGTATAATAGCTATGGTACTAGTTAAGAAAACTAAATTATCTATAATTGGTGTATCAATAGTAGGTAGTATATTTCATAGTATAGGACAAGTACTTGTAGGAATATTAGTACTTAATAATTATAATATTACCTATTATTTACCATATTTATTAATATTTTCTATTCCTACGGGTATAATCGTGGGAATAGTATCTAAAAAACTTATAGATAATACAAAGAATATAGGAAGGAATTAGAGTATGAATGAAGTTATTAAATTATTAACTGAAAAGAATAAAACTATTAGTACAATGGAATCTTGTACTGGCGGTGGTATAGCTAATGCTATTACTAATATCGAGGGATCTAGTGAAGTATTTAAGTTTGGAGCAGTCACTTATTCTAATGAATATAAAATTAAAATGGGAGTAAGTAGTAATATTATTGATAAATATACTGTCTATAGTGCTGAGACTAGTAATGAAATGAGTAAAAATATTAGTAATTATACTAATTCTAATTATGGTATTGGTGTTACTGGCAAATTAAATAGAGTAGATAAATTTAATTTATATGGTGAAGATAATATTGTTTATATTAGTATTTATGATAGAGATAATAATAACTATTATAATGAAATAGTAAAGGCTATTTGTGATAACAGAGAAGATAATAAGAAATTAGTAATTGATATGGTTACTAATATGTTAAAAAAAGTAGTGTAGCGAAGTTATGTTAGTTAATATTTTACTTGGAATAGCTACGATTAGCACTTTCTTTTCTTATTTACCTCAGACTATAAAAATACTTAGAAATAAAACTGCTAGTGATCTTAGTATTTCTTCATGGATATTATGGGTAATAAGTAGTTTGTCATACTTTTTATATGCTATTTTATGTAGTAATGAATTTATGCTTAAAGTGGTTACTACTACTGAATTTATCTTTTGCCTTTTGATACTAGTGTTAACTAT
>ENA-OOWZ01000475-OOWZ01000475.1-human-gut-metagenome-genome-assembly--contig:-NODE-475-length-22150-cov-3.376058_pt1 | contig 22150 bp, 16 predicted proteins | sample MGYA00241580_ERZ501329 | MGnify/ENA primary metagenome ERZ501329 (study PRJEB25962, sample SAMEA2042923) | human gut metagenome | biome: human gut; feature: human-associated habitat; material: faeces... | reverse complement strand
GAGGATAAAGTTTTTAATTCACGATCTTGATTATGAAGAACTGACAGATTACAGGAAATTATATAAATATTTAAAGAAACGTCTGATTGATGGAAAAATGACATATATTTTCCTTGATGAAATTCAGAATGTAACAGATTTTCCGAAAGTGCTGGACAGTCTTTATATTAAAAAAAACATAGATATTTATGTGACTGGTTCCAATGCATATATGTTGTCCAGTGAGATTGCAACTATGATTTCAGGAAGATATATTCAGATTGAAATGTTGCCGTTGTCTTTTAAGGAATATATGGAGAGTACTGGCAGTATGAATGACAGAGGAATCAAATATGCTGAGTATTTGCAGAATAGTTCATTTCCGTTTACACTGGAATTAAAAAATCAGCCAGATGAGATCAGAGATTATCTGGAAGGAATCTATAATACGATTGTTGTAAAGGATATTATAAACAGGAAAAAAATCACAGATACTATGATGCTTAAGAGTGTCTTAAGATTTGTGTTTGATAATATAGGAAATCCATTGTCATCAAAAAAAATTGCAGATACGATGACCTCAGAAGGGCGAAAAATTGATACAAAAACGGTGGAAAAATATCTAGAGGCTTTTAGCGAGAGTTATATTATATATCAGGCAAAACGTTATAATATAAAGGGAAAACAATATTTAAAAACTCTTGAAAAATATTATATAGTTGATATTGGAATGAGGTATATGCTTTTAGGGTCGAGGCAGGCAGATGCAGGACATGTTCTGGAAAATATAGTCTATCTGGAATTGTTACGTCGAGGATATGATGTGTATGTTGGAAAAATCAATTCATATGAAGTGGATTTTGTGGCACAGAATAAAAAGGGAACAGTATATTTCCAGGTGGCACTGACTGTACGAGATGAAAATACACTTTTGAGAGAATTAAGACCATTACAGGCGATACGAGATCATTATCCAAAGATTATCTTAACAATGGATGAAGAACCAGAAGAACAATATGAGGGAATTCGACGTATTAATGCCAGAGACTGGTTATTGGGGATTGTAGACTGAACAATGCAAATTAATTAGTACTCATCACTTGATAATGGAAGTTGATTTTTGTCCTGTCTTGTGTATCCCGGAAGTGCCTGTTTTACAGGCTTTCCGGGGCATCAGTCATTTTGTCTGGTATTGTAAAGCAGTGTCAGATTTGTCGTAAATGTCGTAAATTTGTGGTCAAAAAATGATGAGAAATGGAGAGTGCTAATAAAATGAAATTAACGTATACAAATGTAAATGGATATCTGATCCCGAATCTCACCTATAAATCCGGTGAGCAGATGGAGCAACTTGGCAAGTATGGTTTTCTTCGCAGAGATTATCCTGAAAGAATTGATTTATGTATAAGGATTGCCAGTAACTAATCTGGCAGGTAACTGATAAAAATAGAATATTGTGAGCGAAGTAAGGCGTGAGTCATAAGATATGGCTTGCGTCTTTTTCTTTTGAACTGGAAAGGAGGATGGGAGCATGGCACAGATTTTTCGTGTAGAGAGAACTAAGAATTTTACGGTAATGAGTAATCACCATTTCAAGAATAAGAATCTGACATTGAAAGCGAAAGGTCTATTATCGCTGATGTTAAGTTTAAAGTATCAGGCGGAACAAAATAGAAAGACAGCTGAGAACGAAGTGCAAAAATTGAAAAAAGGATAAGATTGCAATCAGAGAAAATAAACGAGATAAAATTTTTCTGTGGAATCGGATATATAGTGGCACTTGTACTTTCAGCTTGTCTTATTAAGATGTGTTTCTTGTGATTTTAAATGCGATATTTCAGAATTGAATTACGATTTTTGATAGATTAGATTGTTTGAAACGCATTTTTATGATATGATGATAAATACCATGTGAACAGATATTTCAAGCAAATAAGATTGAGGTGAAAAAATGGCAGTTAGTTACAAGAAATTGTGGAAATTGTTAATTGATAAAGAAATGATGAAGAAAGATTTGCGTGCAATGACAGGAGTTAGTACAACAACGATGTCTCGATTATCAAAAGATGAAAATGTAAGTACAGAGATTCTGTCAAAGATATGTTCTGCTTTGAATTGTGATGTAGGAGACATCATGGAATTTGTTCCTGATAAAAAAGAGGAGCAGTAAGGAGGTACGGGAACATGGATCATTCTTATCCTTATATTGCGTCTTTGACCAGAGAGCCGTTCCTTTTCTACGAAATGCGTTCTACCGCAAAGCTAATGGTAGAAGGAATTTCCGATGATGCAATTGTTAAAGAAATTGTAGAGCAGAATCTTTTTCAGTATCCAACGGAAAAATCTATTACACGCATGGCGAAAGCCTGCATCAAACGGCTTCAGGCACTGGAAGATGATTCTCTGGTTTCTGCGATTGCTTCACAGCCGACGGATGTGGCAAAACAGATTTGTTTGTATGCGTTGATGAAGCAGAGCCGACTGGTCTGGGAATTTATGCTGACCGTCATTGGCGAGAAGTACAGATTAAGGGACACGTCTTTTGGTAAGATAGATTTGAATACATTTTTTATGCGCTTGCAGGAGCAGAATGATACCGTGGCTTCCTGGAGCGATACTACAATAACAAAGTTAAAACAGATAATTGCCAGAGTGCTTGTTGAAACAGAATATCTCGACAACCGTGGGGCAGATCATTTGAATCCAGTATGGCTGCATCCTGTTTTGGAGAATGCCATCAGAAGCAATGGCGATATGGCGATACTGCCGGCGTTTAATTGCTTTTCTTAGGAGGTAGCCAATGAGTGACATAAAAGAACGCTTGGATAAAGTTCGGGCATTGATTCAGGAACCGGAGTTCCTGGAAAGCAAAGGACTCAGCAATGAGGTGAATATCAGAATCTTCTGTTATGAACCGGAGAATGAAATGGTTGTCCGTCATTTTGTGAATCAGCTGGAAACTGATCAGTCCTTAGATTGCCATTTGATCGTTTGTAATTTATATAAAACATTTCTCTCTATCTGCGATGATATGGACATCACAGATGCAATTCCCGATATGGAAGAAGCTGACGGAAGTGCTTATCTTCTGGAGCAGCTTAACTCCGCAATCGGCAATGGAGAGTTCATTGATAAAATTCAGTATGAGCCACACGAACCGGGTGATGTGCTGATGCTGACAGGTGTGGGCGAGGTGTTCCCGTTTATGAGAATCCATACGTTATTGGAAGCCTTGCAACCGTATTTTTCGGATGTTCCGATTTTGGTTATGTATCCGGGTGAGTTTGATGGTCGTCATGTAAAACTGTTTAATCGTCTGACACCAAATGATTATTACCGGGCATTCAATGTCATAGATTAAGGGGGATAAAGCCATGATGATTCGAGATATGTTTGCGGATGACATTAACCGCAAAATCAATGGTGTAATTAAAGTAGATCAGGCTGCTGATGATGTAATCGAGCAGGAGTTAAATGAATATGTCATTACCAGAGAATTGAAGAAACATTTCATTACGTTCTTCAATTATTACGGTGATGCTTTTGACCAGCCGACAGCCGATATGGGTGTTTGGATTTCCGGTTTCTTTGGAAGTGGTAAATCTCACTTCTTGAAAATGCTTTCCTATCTTTTGGAAAATAAAGAGGTAAAAGGCATTCGCAGTGTGGAGCGTTTCCGTAAAAAGTTTGAGGATGACCCAGCAACTTTTATGCTGATCGACCGTGCCACGAAGGGTCAGACGGAAACCATTCTTTTCAACATTGATATTGAAGGCTTCAGCAATAAAGACAAAACTGCCGTACTTCGTGTATTTGCAAAGATGTTCTACAATCATCTGGGATTTTACGGTGAAAATCTGAAAGTTGCCATGATGGAGCGTTATATTGACCAGCAGGGAAAAACTGAGGAGTTTCGCAGAGTTTTTGAAGAAAAGAAAGGAAAGCCTTGGCTTGAAATGCGCCGTGCCTTTGCTTTCAATGGCAAGTTCATCATCCCGACATTGATGGAAGTTCTGGATATGAGTGAGGACGATGCTAAGGCGTGGTTCAATGATAAAACCGCAACAGAAATTTCTATCGCACAGCTCGTGGAAGATATGAAAGCCTATGTGGATACTAAGCCAGCCAACTTCCGTCTGCTGTTTATGATTGATGAGGTTGGTCAGTATGTTGGTACGGATACCGATATGCTTTTGAACCTCCAGTCTCTGACCGAGAAAATCGGAAGTGAGTGTGAAGGTAAGATTTGGGTGATCTGCACTGGACAGGAAGCGATTGATGAAATCATCAAAGTTCGTGCTGATGAGTTCTCCCGTATCCAGGCACGTTTCAAGACAAGACTGAGTTTATCTTCTTCCTCCGTGGATGAAGTCATCCAGAAGCGTATTCTGAAAAAGAAACCGGAAGCAACAACGGATTTGGAAACCGTTTATGGGCAGAATGATTCTGTTTTGCGTAACCTGTTCAGCTTCAATGGCTCTATTCTGGATATTAAAGGCTATTCCGGTCCGAGGGAATTTACTGAGAACTTCCCGTTCGTGCCGTATCAGTTTATTATTATGCAGAAGGTATTTGCTGAAATCCGCAAGCACGGAAATTCCGGCAAGCACCTGTCCGGTGGTGAGCGTTCCATGCTGTCCGGTTTCCAGGAAGCTGCACAGAAAATTCAGGAGAAGGATGAGTATGCACTTGTTCCGTTCTTCCGTTTTTATGATACCGTACATACTTTCCTGGACGGCTCTATCCGCCGAGTGATCGAGCGTTGCCAGAAAGCAGCCGACAACGGCGATGGCATCGAACAGCAGGATGTAGATGTACTGAAACTTCTGTACTTGATTCGATATATTGATGATATTCCTTCCAATCTGGATAATATCGTGATCCTTATAGCAGACGATATTCGTGTAGATAAGATTATCATGCGTGAAGCTGTCCGTGGATGTCTTGACCGTTTGATGAGCCAGAACTATATTGGCAGAACCGGCGACACCTATAATTTCTTGACAGATGAAGAACAGGACATTCAGCGTGAAATCCGAGACACCAATGTGGATACTGCTTCTATCGTGGAACGTATTGCTCAGATGATTTATGGTGATATTTTCACAACCAAGAAGTTCCGTTATGGAAAATATGACTTTGCTTTCGATCAGATGGTGGACGGCATTACAGTTGGAGTGGCAACAGGTGGTATGCGTCTGCGTTTCCTGACCGTTGCTACTGATGCCATTGAAAAAACAGATTACCGTCTGATGGCAGAGTCTAAAGGTAATGAAGCAATCGTGGTTCTGGCTGATACGCCTTATTATGAATCTCTGGAATCTGCCATGAAGATTCGTAAGTATGTAAAACAGAGAAATGTAAGCCAGCTTCCTAAGAGTGTGCAGAAAATCATCAGCGATCAGCAGGACGAAGCCGGAAAATATGAGCTGAGTGCTATGATCGAATTGCAAAATGCCATTGAAGGGGCGCAGTTCTATGTAGATGGTGAGCATTTGGAAATCAAAGCCGGAAATGCCAAGAGCAAGATTGACCAGTCTCTTGAATATCTGGTTGCTCATGTATATAGCAAGCTCGACCTGATTACAGATAATGCAGGCAGTGACGCAGATATTATTGCGGTTCTGACAGGTGCGGTAACAGCACTTCCGGGCATGGAGCCGAACCGGGATGCTGCTTCTGCTATGGAAGAATATCTGGAAATGCAGGATGCAAAAAAACTGCCGACTTCCATGGCAGATGTGCAGAGCAAATACAGTGCGATTCCGTATGGCTGGAAAGAAATCGACATTGCTGCGGTTGCGGCACAGCTGATTTATTCCCAGAAAGTAACCATCAAGTACGCAGGCAATACCATTCAGCCGGATGACCCGAAACTACCGGATATGCTCCGCAAAAAGAGTGAGATCGGCAAGACTTCCATCAGCAAGCGTAAAACCATTTCTGCTACGATGATGCGTGATGTAAAATCAATGCTCCGTGACTATTTCGATGTTATGGATGTGCCGGACGATGAAGATGGTCTGATTCGCTTTGTGACTGAAAAATTCGGTGAACAGCGTGACTACTATGCTTCTCTGGATGCTCGTTATGATGGACATAAATACCCGGATCGTTCTTTAGTGCAGGAAGCCATTCATCTGATGGATGATGTACTTTTTCAGAAGAAAGATAATATTGCCCTGATTGAGCGTGTGCTGAAAAAAGAGGATGCTCTTTTCAACAATAAAGAAGCCATGAGCAACGGCATTGAAAACTTCTTCAAAACCCAGGTAACAGTATTCGACCAGGCAGTGCAGTTTGAAAAATCTCTGCACGACGATTTTGACCGAATTGCAGAAAATGAGGAAGCACATAAGGCACTGAATACCATTCGTCTGATTACGATGGTTCAGACTGGAAGCAAGTTCAACTATAACCGGATTCGTGAACTGAATCCGTTGATGGATACAGTTCGTACTGCTCATGATAAGATGCTGGAAGAAAAACGTGCCGAGGTTCTGGAAACGGTTCGTCAGTGTATGGAAGCGACCCATACTGCTGCAAACGGCGATTCCAAGGCATCCCATCTGATTGAAAAATCAGACCGATATTTCAGCCAGTGCAAGGAAAAAATTGCAGAATTAAAGAGCCTTGCCCTTCTGGATGCTATGTTCTTGCCGATGTGTCAGTACAAGGATGATACAGTCGGTAATATTGAATCAGTTTTGGCTCCGCCAGCACCAAAGCCACAGGTACAGCCGACACAGCAAGGAAAAGAAACTGCTCCTGTAAAGAAAAAAGTGGTTCGTGCCTATAACCGTCAGGTTGTATTCCAGGCAAAGACTTTACAGACGGATGCGGACATTGATGATTATGTAGAGAAGATTCGTTCTCAGCTGAAGCAACTCTTGAAAAATTGCGATGAGATCAAGCTGAACTAACGAGGAGAGACGAGTATGGATAAGAATGCGATTAAAAAATTTGCTGTCTGGGCAAGAACAGAGCTGATCGCCCGTGTTTCCCTAAAAGGCGTGGAATACGGTATCACAGAGGATAATATCGAGGCCGCCAATGCGGACAGCGTTGGCGGCAAAGTCCTCACTGCTGATGAAAAGAAACAACGTCAGGCTTTGATTGCCGAGATTAACGATAAAGGCTATAAGCAGGTCATGGAGGAGGTTGCTTACACTTGGTTCAATCGCTTCTCTGCTCTGCGATTTATGGAAGTCAACGGCTATCTTCCTTCCCATGTGCGTGTATTCACGGACGAGGAAAACAACTTTAAGCCGCAGATTATAACCGAAGCAATTCATCTGGATTTGGATGGATTGGATATGGAAAAAGTCTATGAGCTGAAAGATGCCGAAAAAACCGAAGAACTGTATAAATATCTGCTGATCGTGCAGTGCAACGCTCTGAATAAGATTCTGCCGGGAATGTTCCAGAAGATTGCAGATTACACTGAGCTTCTTCTGCCGGACAATCTGCTCCGTGAAGGCAGTGTCATTCAGCAGATGATTGAGCTGATACCGGAGGATGATTGGAAGGATGCTGTCCAGATTATCGGTTGGTTGTATCAGTATTATAACAGCGAGAAAAAGGACGATGTTTTTGCAGCACTGAAAAAGAATGTGAAAATCACAAAAGAAAACATCCCTGCAGCAACTCAGCTTTTCACACCAGACTGGATTGTTCGCTACATGGTAGAGAACAGTCTTGGTCGTTTATGGCTGGAGGGACATCCGGATGTGAAAGAGCAGCTTCTTCCTACCGAGGAAGAACAGTCTGCCTATGCTGCCGGAAACCGTGACCCGGAAGATACCAAATGGCATTACTATCTGGAAGAAGCTGAGCAGGAGCCGGAAGTGCAGGCACAGCTTGCCGAGATTCGCAAGGAATACGCCGCGCTGACACCGGATCAGCTGAAAGTCATTGACCCATGCTCCGGTTCCGGTCATATCCTTGCGTATATGTTTGATGTGTTGATGAAGATTTATGAATCCTACGGCTATACTACCCGTGAAGCAGTAGCAAGTATTGTGGAGAATAATCTTTACGGTCTGGATATTGATGACCGTGCGGCACAGCTGGCTTATTTTGCGGTAATGATGAAAGCCCGCCAGTATGACCGCCGTTTCTTTAGCCGTGGCATTCAGCCCCATGTGTATGCCATCGTGGAGAGCAATCATGTAGATAAATTCGCAGTGGACTATTTCTGTAATGGCGATGCGAAGCTCACAGCCGCTATGGATACCATTATCAGTGAACTGCATGATGCAAAGGAATATGGTTCTATTCTGACGATTACACCGCAGGATTGGTCAGCTTTGTATGACCGTTTTGCTGAGATTACGGAAGATATAAATATGTCCCGTGATACGGCATTAAGAGAATTATTGCCGTTGGTGCAGGTGGCGGAAGCATTGGCACAGAAGTATGATGTTGTAGTGACGAATCCACCGTATATGGGCGTGTCAGGAATGGATGATAAGTTAGTGGATTATATAAAAGATAGATTTTCAGACACAAAATCTGACATGTTTGCAGTTTTTGTTGATAGGTGCAGAGCGTATTGTGTTAAAAACGGATACTATGCTCTTATTACACAACCTTCTTTGATTACACTGTCATCATTTGAAAAACTAAGAAGAAGAATAAATAGCGAACAACATTTACACTCACTTATTCATATGGGAAGAGGAATATTTGGAATTGATTTTGGGTCGGCAACTTTTGTAATTCAAAACACTTCAGACAGAAAAAAAGATAGTTCACTTTTTTATAGATTGCATGAAAAGACATTTCAATTTATTGATCCGAACGATATTCGGAAACTATTTTTATATGCTAAAAAAAATAATAATATTTGTTGTGATTATAACCTATATAATATTGAAAAAGGAATAGTTGCGGAAATGTTTTCATTAAACAGAGGAAGACGAATGCAATTTTGCGTAAATACCTTGCGATTTAATGATATTCCAGGAACACCATGGATTTATGAGGCGAATGAAGAGTTATTTCATGCATTTAAAGGTAGTACACTCCGTGATTTAGCTACTCCAAAAGTTGGATTACAAACTGGAGAGAATAATAAATTTATACGATTATGGCATGAGGTATCATATCAAAAAATTTATTTTTTAGCACATTCCATTGATGATGCGAAAAAAAGCGGATTTAAATGGTTCCCCTATAATAAAGGGGGAGATTACAGAAAATGGTATGGGAATAATGATTATATAGTAAATTGGGAAAATGATGGTTTTGATATTAAACATTTTAAAAATGATAAGGGAAAGCTTAGATCAAGACCTCAGAATACAGAATATTATTTTAGACATTGTGTAAGTTGGTCGAAAATATCTGCGGGAAGTATTTCCTTTAGGTTCAAAGAAGATGGTTTCATCTTTGATGTAGCGGGAACTAGTTTTTTCGCCAACGATAGTTTGCTATATTATTTGGCAGGTTTTTGCAATTCTTCTGTAGCATTAAGAATTGTGAAAATGATTTCTCCAACTATGAATTATGAGGTTGGACATATAGCATCTTTTCCTATAATTGTCGATAAGAATAGAGTAGATGAAGTATCCGAGTTAGTAAAAAAATGTATCGAAATTTCAAAAGAAGATTGGAACTTATATGAAATTTCCTGGGATTTTGCTAAGCATCCGTTAGTGTTTGGAAATATGATGAATGCAACAATGAAAAAAGCATATGAAGAATTTGAGAAAACGTCAAATTTAAGATTCACGTGTTTAAAAAATTTAGAGAAAAAAATAAGTATTATTTTTGAAGAAATCTACTCATTCGAAGGTGATGAAACTGCATTCGAAGATAGTTCTATTTCCGTAAGAAAAGCAAATGTTGAAAGGGAAATAAAAAGCTTTATTTCCTATGCAGTAGGTTGTATGTTCGGTCGTTACTCTCTGGATGTGGATGGACTTGCTTATGCTGGTGGCGAATGGGATGCCAGTAAATATGCGTCTTTCCCTGCGGATAAGGATAACATTATCCCGATTTGTGATGACGAATATTTTGAGGATGATATTGTCGGTTTGTTTGTAGCGTTTGTGAAAACCGTTTACGGTGCAGATACGCTGGATGAAAACCTGAAGTTTATTGCCGACGCTCTGGGTGGCAAAGGTCAGCCGAAGGATGTGATTCGGAATTATTTCCTGAGTGATTTCTATTCTGACCATTGCAAGATTTATCAGAAACGCCCGATTTACTGGCTGTTTGACAGTGGTAAGAAAAACGGCTTTAAGGCTTTGATCTATATGCACCGTTATCAGCCAGACACAATTGCCCGTATTCGTACCGATTATGTGCATGAACAGCAGGCTCGTTATCGCACTGCTATTGCTGATCTGGAGCAGCGGATTGCCAATGCATCCACTGGCGAGCGTGTGAAGTTGAACAAAAAGCTGACCACCTTACAGGCACAGGATACTGAAATCAGAACCTATGAGGAAAAGGTTCATCACCTTGCCGATCAGATGATTTCTATTGATCTGGATGATGGTGTGAAGAAGAATTATGCAATTTTCCAGGATGTTTTGGCTAAAATAAAGTAAGGAAAGGCTTGCATATGATGACTGAAGAAAAAATCAAAAATCCGACTATGACAGCAAACCTGATTTTGCTTCAGAAAAAATATGCTCGTGTCATTGAGTGTTTTGCTAAACAGCAGGGACTTTCACTGGATACGGCATTGGGATTATTTTATCATTCTGAAGTCTATCAGTTAATGCGTGACGGTGTTTCTGATATGCACTGCATGAGCGATTTGTATCTTGCAGAGGAATTAAGACTGGAATATCAGATGAAATAATAAAAAGGCTATGCACTGTGTAGCAAATTGAGAGCGAGGTGTTACAATGACCATAGAAGAAATTCTTGCAGGAGAATCGAAGAATGTGGAGTTCAAAGAGAACCTGCCGGAGAAAAGCATCAAATATATGAAGTCTGTGGTTGCCTTTGCAAATGGAACCGGCGGAAAAATCATTTTCGGAATTGCCGATAAAACCAGAGAGGTCGTCGGCTTTGACAAGGAAGATGTGTTCAAGAAAATGGATGCCATTGCAAATGCTGTATCAGACAGCTGTGAACCAGCAATCATCCCGGATATTACTTTACAGACGGTTGATGGTAAGACTGTCATTGTGGTAGAGGTTTCTGAGGGTAGACAGCGCCCCTATTATATCAAAGCTCTTGGCAGAGATGGCGGTGTATATGTCCGTGTTGCTGGAACTACCCGCCTTGCCGACGAGTATATGATAAAAGAATTGTTGTTTGAGGGCAGTAACCGCTACTATGATCAGGCTTTATGTACTGGGTTAAATGTTACAGATGAAGATATTGATACCCTTTGCAAAGCTATGAAAGAGCAGGCTGTCAGAAATGCTCGGACAGAGGAACAGAAAGCATCGATTAAAGATGTAGGCAGACAGCAGTTGCGTTCCTGGGGAATTTTAATCGAGCGTGATGGAAAAGATTATCCATCCAACGCATTTGCAATTTTGACAGGCAACGGAGGCCTTCATGTTGCAACGCAATGTGGTGTGTTCAAAGGTACAACGAAAGCGGTATTTGTTGATCGTAGAGAATATACCGGACCGCTTTGGGAACAGATAGACGAAGCATTTCAGTTTGTCTTGAGAAATATTCATCTGGGTGCTACTATTGTGGGAATTTATCGCCAGGATGTTTATGAGATTCCACCGGATGCCATTCGTGAGTTGATTATCAATGCTATGGTACATCGTAGTTATCTGGATCATGGTACGATACAGGTAGCGGTATATGACAACCGATTGGAAATCACTTCTCCAGGAAAGCTGCCAATGGGACAAACTATGGAACGTATGAAAGAAGGCTATTCCAAAATCAGAAATGAAGCCCTTGCCCATGCGTTTGCTTACATGAATCTGATTGAGCATTGGGGAAGCGGTATTCCGAGAATTATTGATAAAGTGAAAGCTGCCGGACTTCGGGAGCCGGAGTTTATTGGTGGCGAAGTGGATTTGCGTATCAATATTTATCGAGGTCAGGTTGACGGCACTGTTGACCTCAATGACCTCAATAACGCCATTAAAGTGCCGGATACTATTGATAAAATGCCAGATAGTGGCAATGAAGTGCCGGATAAAACAGAAACAGTGCCAGATACTATGGGAAAAATGCCGGATAGTGACAATGAAGTGCCAGATACGACAGAGAAAATGCCGGATAGTGAACAGGAACAACAAATCTATAAATATGTATTGGAAAATGGCTCTATTACTACTGCTGAAACAGTAGAGATTTTAGATGTAAAACATCGTAGAGCCAGAGCTGTCTTGCTGAATATGGTTAAGGATGGTTATTTGAGAAAAGAGGGTGCGGCACGAAGCACTATTTATGTAAAAAATACGGAAGGGAAATAATGCAGCATGGATACAGACAAAATAATACAAGATTTAAATCGCAGGTTTGCTGCACCTCTGCCTGAGTTTTATCAGCGTCGTATCATTTTCTGGTATGATGAAGATAAGGAATTTGAGGATAAACTGGATGAAGTGGTTTTGGAAAATGCAAAGGTGATTGCGCTGACAGGAAATAATGCGTTTTCTGTAAAAAAACTGCTTTCAGTAGATGATTTGACCACAAATTATCTGGTTTACAGTCCGTGTGTCTATAACCGCCCAGATGATAACTGGCTTCTGGATGTGGAGCTTTACAGCGAAGAGTTTCGGGCGGATCTGATTTCTATTTGGATGGATGAGATGGGACTTATATCAAATCCGGCAATGAGGAAACAGGTTAAAAATTATCGTGCTTATTTCAATGCGAAAGACCGTCGTTTGAAAGTCAGCACACAGAATAAAGTTCCGGAAACACCGGCACAGTTACACATGGCTGTCATGGCGTCAATCTGTGGATTGAAAGATGCACAGCCTAATATGATTCTCCGTAGTGTGTTCCAGGCGGGACTGGATTTGAATAATAATACGGTTTATCAGGATTTTGTAAAATATCATGCAGACGCAGCTTTTTGGGCGATGGTTCGTCAGGGATGTGGATTTGTGGTGGAAGAACCAGATCTTGGGCAGTTGGCAATTTATCTACTTTTAACTGCAGCGACCCGTACCATGCGGCAGGAATATTTTGCCGGACTGGACAGTTTTATTTCCATACCCCATCAGGCATATTGCTATGATTTTATTTCTGAATGGCTTCATAGTGACAACATTCCGCAATTATATGATGTGGCACGTTATGTTGAGGATGAAGCTCGTCTGTATCAGCGTTTTGAAAAGCTGACAGTAGAAGATTTGGTAGGAACAGAGTGCTTTCCGTGTATTAACGAAGTAATTCTGACAAAGCTAATGACAGAGATCAGTGACCATATTATTGATGTGGATACCATTACGAATACCGTTGAAAAACGTAGAACTTGTGTATGGTATGAGCCATTTGAGAATTTTTATGACGGTATCTTACAAGTGGCGAATATGCAAAGTTTCTTTAAGGAACATTCTGCCGGATTCCATACCGCAGAAGCGAAAAGTATCTGGAAAGAATATACTGAGAGCTACTATCAGATGGACACTTATTACCGTTTGTTCCATCTTAGTTTTCAAAAGAGTTTGGAGACTTCCAATATTCTGCTGGATGATTTGTTCAAGCATGTTGTCGATAAGGTGGAAGGACTTTATACGCACTGGTTCTTAGGTGAGTTGGGCAACAACTGGTCGGATGTATGTGCGGATGAACTGGCAACTTACGGTAAAGTTCTGGAAGTACCGCAACAGGAGGATTTTTACCGTTCTCGTATCCAAACCTCGGATACGAAAGTATTTGTAATTATCTCAGATGCCATGCGTTATGAAGTGGCGGTTACGATGGCAGATCAGCTTCAGCGAGAAACGCAAAGTAAGGTTTCTATCAGCAGTATGCAGAGCATCTTTCCTTCTACTACAAAGTTTGGTATGGCAGCTTTGTTGCCGCACAAAGAATTGACAGTAGAGGTTCGGAACGATATTTTGACGGTTTTGGCAGATGGACAGTCTACGGCAAGTACTTATAGGGACAAGGTTCTGAAAACAGAAGAGTCGGCAAGCGTGGCCTTAAAGTATAATGACATCATTGCTATGAAACGAGCGGAAAGAAGTGCTTTGGTAAAAGGTATGGATGTGGTCTATATTTACCACGATACCATAGATGAAGCCAGCCACACTTCGGATACTGCTGTTTTTGCTGCGTGTGACAAGGCAATTTCAGAATTGAAGAATCTTGTGCGTATCATTGTAAATGAATTTGGTGGAACGAATATTTTAATTACGGCAGATCATGGATTTCTTTATACATACAGTCCTTTGAAGGAAGAGGACAAAGTAGATAAAAGAGGATTTTTTGATGTGGATGTAACAAACTCTGACATTACAAAAAAAGAAAGTATCAAGCGATGTGTAGAATATGGCAGAAGATATGCAATTATGCAGAAAGGTGTGCAACCAGATTACTTGATGCCTGTAAAATTCCTGGGCGGAAATACGGAATTTGATGGATTTGCACCGAGAGAAAGTATTCGTATCAAAATGAATGGCGGCGGTATGAATTTTGTGCATGGTGGTATCAGTTTGCAGGAAATGGTTGTTCCAGTGATTGAGTATCATTATCTCCGCAACGATTCTATGGAATATAAGCGAAATAAGCAGAAATATGATACTAAGCCGGTAACGGTTAATTTACTGTCCGCAAACCGTAAGATCAGCAATATGATTTTTTCGTTGAACTTCTATCAAAAAGATGCGGTCAGTACAAATCGTGAAGCAGCAACCTATCAAGTTTATTTTACAGATGAGGACGGCAAACAGATTAGTGATATTCAGAAGATTATTGCAGATAAGACCAGCGATAACGGTGCAGAAAGAACTTTCCGTTGTCAGTTTAATCTAAAATCTTTAAAATACAGCAATACCGCTACTTATTATCTGGTAATTGCAGATGAACAGGGATTACAGCTGCCACAGCGGGAGCCATTCCAGATTGACATCGCCTTTGCGGTGGACGAGTTTGATTTTTTTAGTTAATGCCGCAGGAGGAGAGAAAGATGGAGCAATTTGCAGAGGGTGAAAGTACCCGTGAAGAAATAAAGAACAAGCTCCGTCAGAACTTTGACGGTAAGATTGTTCGGAAAGACCTGACAAAGAAAATTAAAGAAGGGGCGAATGTCCCAGTGTATGTTCTTGAGTTCTTGTTGGGACAGTATTGCAGTTCAGATGATGAGACGGTTATAGAGAAAGGCGTACAGAATGTGAAGCGTATTCTTGCTGACAACTTTGTACGCCCGGATGAATCACAGAAAATTCTGTCTCAGCTGCGTAAAAAAGGCAGTTACACAATCATTGATATGGTGACTGTTCGACTGGATATGAAAAAGGATTGCTTTTTTGCAGAGTTTTCTAATTTGGGCATTGGTAATGTACCGATTGCCGATGAATATCCAGAAAAATTTGATCGCCTGCTCTGCGGCGGTATCTGGTGTATTGTTCAGCTGGATTATGAGGTTGAAGGCGACAATAATTTTGGCATTGAGGATATTGATGGAAATCCACTTCGTTCCAAACAGAAAAAGCAGAAAGATATTTCACCAATCAGTATCCGTAAGCTGACACCGATCCAGATGCCGCACATTGATATTGATGAACTGAAGCAGGGACGAAAAGCTTTTACGAAAGATGAATGGTTGGATATCCTTCTTCGTTCTATCGGAATGGAACCGGATGAATTTACATACCGTGAGAAATGGCTGCTCTTGACCCGTATGATTCCATTAGTTGAGAATAACTTTAATCTTTGTGAGCTTGGACCGAGAAGCACCGGTAAATCTCATCTTTACAAAGAGATTTCACCAAACAGTATTTTGATTTCCGGTGGACAGACGACGGTTGCAAACCTGTTTTACAATATGGGACGCAAAACGGTCGGACTGGTCGGCTTATGGGACTGTGTAGCCTTTGATGAAGTGGCAGGTATCAAGTTTAAAGATAAAGATGGCATTCAGATTATGAAGGATTACATGGCATCCGGCTCTTTTGCCCGTGGCAAAGAAGAAAAAGCTGCTACTGCGTCCATGGTATTTGTGGGAAATATCAATCAGAGTGTGGACGTGCTGTTGAAAACATCCAGTCTGTTTGCACCTTTCCCGCAGGAAATGGGAACAGATACAGCATTTCTTGATCGTATGCACTGTTATCTTCCAGGATGGGAGATACCGAAGTTCAGACCGGAGCATTTTACTAATGATTATGGTTTTATCAGTGACTATTTGGCAGAGTTCATCCGAGAGCTTCGCAAGGAGCAGTATGGAGATGCACTTGATCACTACTTCCGCTTGGGGAGAAATCTGAATCAGCGTGATACAATTGCGGTTCGTCGTATGATAGACGGTTATCTGAAGTTGATGTACCCAAATGGTGAGTTTACCAAAGAAGAACTGGAAGAAATTATTCAGATTGCATTGGAAATGCGTCGCCGTGTCAAGGAGCAATTGAAGAAACTGGGCGGTATGGAATTTTATGATGTAAACTTCTCTTATATAGATCTAGAAGATATGTCAGAACATTATGTTTCCGTACCAGAACAGGGTGGCGGTAAGCTGATACCGGATGGAATGTGTAATCCGGGACAGGTTTATACCGTATCCAGAGGAAAAAGTGGCATGATTGGTGTATTCCGTTTGGAAAGTCAGATGCTTCCAGGCAATGGCAAAATTGAACGGACTGACTTAGGCAGTGATTCTAAATGTAAGGAAGCGGTGAACACGGCATTTAATTATCTGAAAGCCAACGGCAATCGGATCAGTGGCTCTATCAGCACCTCAACCAAGGATTACATCATCAATTATCAGGATTTGCAGGGTATCGGTATGACAGACAAATTGGCACTTCCAACATTGATTGCACTTTGTTCGATTGCCCTTGGAAAGACTGTTGTCAGCAACTTGGCAGTGTTGGGAGATATAACAATTAGTGGCACAATGATAAAGGTGGATGAACTTGCCAATACACTTCAAGTGTGCCTGGATAGTGGCGCAAAGAAGGTGCTGATTCCAAGTACCTCATTTGCTGATTTTGCAAGCGTTCCGGCTGATCTGATGAGTGCGTTTCAGCTGATTCCGTATCAGAGTGCGGAAGATGCAGTGTTTAAGGCGTTAGGGGTAGAGTAAAATCGAAGATAGGAGGCTACGAATGGCTATTGAGAAGGTAATCATTCAAAATTTTAAGAAGTTTAAAAATCCGTTTGAAGTAAAATTTAATGAAAATATCAATCTTCTGGTTGGTGATAATGAATCTGGAAAATCTACTATTCTTGAAGCCATTCATGTGGCTTTAACGGGTATGTATGCTGGTCGAAATATTAGAAATCAGCTATCAACATATTTATTTAATAGAGAAGCAGTTGAGGAATACCTGGCATCAGTGGAAAATGGACAGCCGATTGCACCTCCAGAAATAATGATTGAGTTATATTTCAAAAGTGGAACATTGCCTGAATATGAAGGAAATGGTAATTCCGAAAAAAGTGATGGTATAGAGGGAATCAGATTCACAATTAGTTTTTCTGATAAATTTAATTCAGAATATGAAAGTTTGCTGAAAACAGAAAAAATTATAAGTTTGCCTATTGAATTTTATGAAGCTAAATGGTTTTCTTTTAGCCGAGATGAAAAAATGCCCAGATTCATACCAATAAAGTCTGTAATGATTGATTCGTCAAATTACAGATACCAAAATGGGTCTGATGTATATATTTCCAGAGTAGTAAAGGATTTCCTTGAACCAGAGGACATAACAGCAATAACACAAGCCCATAGAAATATGATAGATGAGTTTGCACAAAATGAAGCAATTCAGTCAATCAATGAGAAAATTAGTGCAGCGTCTACTGTTATGAATGGAAAATTATCATTGAGTGCCGATCAGGGAGTTCAAAATTCTTGGGAGTCAAGTTTGGTTACGCAGGTGGATGGAATCCCGTTTGCTCATGCTGGAAAAGGTGCACAATGTATCATAAAAACACAATTAGCTTTAAGTCATAAACAGGCAGAAAAAGCAAGTATTATTTTGATTGAAGAACCTGAAAGTCATTTGTCTTTTTCCCGATTAAGCGAACTAATGGGAGTTATTGAAAAGGCTGCATCTGGTAGACAAATTATAGCATCAACGCATAGTAGCTTTGTCGCTAATAAACTCGGACTGGAAAATTTAATTTTGCTTTCAGGCGATAATTGTTGCTCGATGCAATCGCTCAAAAAGGAAACTTTTGAATTTTTCAAAAAAGTGGCAGGTTATGATACACTGCGATTGATTCTTTGTAAAAAATCAATCTTAGTAGAGGGCGATTCAGATGAGCTGGTTGTTCAGCGGGCATATATGGATACCCATGAGGGGCGGCTTCCTATCCAAGATGGAATAGATGTAATGACCGTAGGTGGGGTGACATTTAAGCGGTATCTTGAAATTGCACAGACACTAAACAAAGAAACAGCTGTTGTTACGGATAATGATGGAAATATTGAAGCTGTTAAGAAAAAGTACAAAGAATATGAAGAAATACAATGTATTCATATATGTGTTGATGAGGTAGTGGATACAGGTGATTTGAAACTGTCAGATAAGGATTTTAATTATAATACCTTAGAGCCGAAAATATTAAAAGAAAATGGACGAGAAGCAATGAACAATATTTTTGGAACTAACTACGATACGGATGATGAGATGCACAAATATATGCACGCTCATAAGACGGATTGTGCCATAGCAATTTTTGAATCGGCTACGAAAATTAAATATCCTGAGTATATAATGAGGGCGATAAAAAATGAGTAGTCTAATTATTGCGGCGGCAGGGGCAGGAAAAACAACATTTCTTGTAAAGAAGGCATTGGAGATTTCTGAAAATGTTTTGATAACAACTTATACCGATGCTAATGAACAAAGCATTAGAGACAAATTTTACGAAATAAATGGTTGTATTCCATCTAATGTAACTATTATGCCGTGGTTTTTGCTGCTAATCAAGCATGGTATACGACCTTACCAAAGCTATCTTATAAATAATAGGGTATCCGGTGTGTTATTAGTGAATAAGGCAGATAAAAATTTGTTGAGACTAAAGGATACAAATGAGAAAAAATATGTCACGGCTTCCGGTAATGTATATTCAAATATGATTTCAAAATTGCCCTGTGTTTTGGACGAATTATCGAATGGATGTGTATTTCGCAGAATACGAAAAATTTTTTCTTATGTTTTTGTAGATGAAATACAAGATTTTGTTGGATATGATTTAGAAGTTATAAAAAAGTTGCATGAGGTTGGTTGCAACATGACTTTAGTAGGAGATCCTCGTCAGACGACGTATCGAACTCATTATGAAGCAAAATATAAAAAATATGCAGGTGGGAAAATAGTGATTTTTGTGCAGGATAATATTGCCGGAATGAATATTGATACCACAACATTATCGACATCTCATAGAAATAATCAGATTATATGTGATCTTGCAAATCAGATGTATCCTGATATGAAGCCATGCGATTCTGCCATGAATGAAAAAACGGGACATGATGGAATATTTTGGGTTCACGAGAATGATATTGATAAATATGTAGATATATATAATCCTGTTCAGTTGCGGTATGATAAAAGAACCAAGGTAAATCCCATCCCAAAAACGATGAATTTTGGATTGTCCAAGGGACTTACTTTTAATAGAGTCTTGATATACCCGACGAAACCAATGCTGGATTGGTTGTCAGGAAAGTCCAAAGACATGAAGGATGAAAGTCTTTCTAAGTTTTATGTTGCAGTGACGAGAGCACGGTATAGTGTGGCTTTTGTATACAAGACAAAACGACTTCCAACTAACGATATTGGAACAAGGTGGACACCTGATGTATTGGAATAAATAATAGATTGCACGACAAGAAGTAATTTAGTTGTTATAAGTAATAATACTGTGTATTGGGCATAATCTAAGTTTCACTTATGTAGGTGTCTGAGGAAAATTTAATAGGAAAAACATGAAAAAAGCACTGAAAACCGTTTGTCGGGAGATCCATGTAGGTGGACAGCTTGTATATTATGAAGGTGAAGAAGGATATTGTTTCCATGATTCAGAAACCAAAACGGATGCAGGAATCAGAGACATTCCTATGACACAGATGGTATATGATGCGTTCCGTAAGCAGAGAGAACTGAATCTGATGCTTGGTTTGCAGAGTAATGTTGAGATCGGTGGACGTAGTGGATTCATCTTCAATACAAAGTATGGACGTCCGATTATGCCAGCGGGAGTGAACAGCTTTCTGAAAAACATTGTTAATGCCTATAATAAGAAAGAAAGCAAACTGGCAGAAGGAGAGAAGCGAGAGCCGGAGCTGATGCCTCCTATTTCATCGCATACCCTTCGTCATACGGGATGTACCAGACTGGGTGAGAATAATGTCAATCCCAAAGTTATGCAGTATGTTATGGGCCATTCAGATGCACAGATCACAATGAATGTCTACAATCATATTGCAGAGAAGTCTCATGTGGAGAACGAGATGCCTAAAATGAATCTGCCAGAAACCGTACCTGCTGTGGTATAAACCATAAGTCGTTGTCGTAAAATGTGGTAAGAAAATCAGACGAATATATTTTTCCAAAGACTTGTCGTAAAAATGTGCGTAAATTAACAGGTATTTATGCGTTAGGTATTGTTGCCCTATTTGCGATTTTAATTGCCGTGAATAACATGATGCTTCTAGCTGTATTGTTGATGTTCTACTTATTTGCATTTAATTTAGTGTTACGTTATCGTGCTGTATCACTTTTACCAATCACAAAATTATTATATGAAGATTGTAATCCTGAGGCTTGTGCGAGTGCCATTATTTACTATTGCACAAATTCAAAGGGACATACACGTTTGAGCCAGCACACATTGCTTGCGCAATGCTTGATTTATTTAAATGATGCTGAACTTGCTCAAGATGTATTGATTAGTTATCCGCGTAAGGATGCATCGAGTTCTTTACAATATTGGTCATTGATGTCTTACATCTATTATATGTTGAAGGATGAAGAGGCTTTATCTCGTTGTAAAGAAGAGGCACAAAATATTCGTCTTCATTATGGACGTGCGGGTGTCATGATTCAAAGTGAAGAAATGGCGGCCATTGAAAATAAAATCCATCTAATGGATGGGGATTTGAATACTTGTAAGAAATATTATTTACAAGGTCTACAAAGAGCGAATTTTCCTTTCCAGCAAGTAGATTCATGTTACTACATTGCTCTGATCTCATTTGTAGAAGAAGATTATAAATTGGCTCGCTTATATTTTGAAAAAGTACTTAGATAAGATTGAAAAGATCAATCCTGAAACATCCAGTGATGAAGTAGAATATTCGTAGTAAATGAAAAATAGATTTCGCAAAAGCCAGTAATGTGGCCAAACATAAATGTGAACACAAAACTCAATCCAATGTTGATAAAAAACAGGATTGAGTTTTTATTTAAGTGAACCGGAATATAAAGAAACCATTCAAGGATAAACCAGGCTACAAAAAGAATGGAAAGCCATACGTGAAGATCTTTTAAAAGTGTTATATCGTTATAGGGAATACTACATGAAAGAATCATGCCTAAACAGATTAGGGCATGATTTTTTTTATTGTAATTTACGTTATATTTTTCCCATATTTTTTTTGAATAATAATAAAATCCAATTGCCGAACTAAACGCCCATAGAAATAAATATATGGGGTGATGTAGTTGATTTCCTATATACGTCTGATTGTCATAGAAGATGTCAATCCAGCAAAATGGAAGAAAATTCAGGATGACTTGGATTAAATAAACGTGAATATATGTTATAAATTTCATCATTGTTTCATTTTAGACAAAAAAACTCAAAAAATCAAAAAAATAATGAAAGTTTTCTGGAAAAAGTGTTAAAAAAAACGTTTAAGAGTATGGAGGTGATGAGATGTCCGAATGGATTGAACAAGATCACATGGATGATAATCACTTGTATGTTCATTTGAAAAATCCAGAATTACTCGACCTATCCATTTTTGATCGATTATCGAACGATGATTTTTGTCTGCCTTGTATGTTGACAAACGAAAAAACGGCATCGATGGTGTATG
>ENA-OOWZ01000474-OOWZ01000474.1-human-gut-metagenome-genome-assembly--contig:-NODE-474-length-22217-cov-2.431956_pt1 | contig 22217 bp, 16 predicted proteins | sample MGYA00241580_ERZ501329 | MGnify/ENA primary metagenome ERZ501329 (study PRJEB25962, sample SAMEA2042923) | human gut metagenome | biome: human gut; feature: human-associated habitat; material: faeces... | reverse complement strand
GGGGGGGGAGGACCCCGCCTCTTCTCCCGTCGCGGGTTCCCTGGTGATGGAACCCGTGGAAGCCGTGTCATCCGATGGCACGGCTATTGAAGGTTATCTGGTGAGCCCGGGGCGTCCGGAGGCTCTGTCTCCGCGCCAGAGCCGCGTGCGGGATACTCTGAAATTGCGCGGGAAAATGCCGCATTTGGAGGCAAAACCGGAGCTGGTTGTGATAGCCGCCTCTTGGAATGAGGGAGTGGAAAGTTCCCTCCCTCTGGCGGAAGGGCTGGCAGGAGCCGGTTACACGAGCCTGATATGGAATCCGCGCGGGAAGAACAATACCCGTCAATTCTGCACGTACGGATTAAGGGAATATGCGGATGTAACGGCGCTTTTGGACGCCGTATCCCGGAAGCAGGGCGGATTGCCTCCCGTGGCTGCCGTGGGGCAGGGATTTGGTGCGGCCGTGCTGTTGAAAGCCGCGTCTGAAGATCCCCGCATCCGTTGCATGGTCAGCATGGACTGCTTTCCTTCCCTGAAAACCGTGGCTGTCCGGGAGATGGAGCAGGATTGGGGCAAGCCTCTGTGCTATGCCGCTTATTGGCTGCTGGATGCCGGGGTGGATTGGCGTGCGGGGTTCAGTACGTTTGACGTGGCTCCCGTGGATGATGCCCTGAAATTGGATTATCCGGTCATGGTGGTTTGTACGAACCAATATTTTTTCTCCACGCTGGAAGATTGCCTGAGCATTTACGATTCCCTGAAAAATGAGAAAAAACAGCTTTATGAATCCATCCGGGAAGGGGAACCGTATGGCACCCGGGAACGGACTTTCCTGCATTCCATTGAAGGAAAGAAGGGGGAAAAATTTGAAAAGATTTATAAGGTCAACGTCTATGCGGGGGATGACGAGCTGCAGGCTGGCATTGCGGAATGGATTCATGAGAATACGCGCATGCCCATGCCCAGGGTGTTGCCTCATGAGTCTTACAGTGCGCCCGTTACGGGTACCGCTCCTTCCGGTTCATGAATTGTTCCTTTCCTTTTGCTGATGATCCCGTGAGTGCGAATCAGGACAACAACCGAGAACTCCGCGAAAACCGCCGCAGGCGCAGCCGTTTTATTCTGCCCGCGCCTCGCCATCTGGCAGCTGTGGCGGCAGGGGCTCTCCTTGCCGCCGTGCTGGTGCATTACCTGGGGTTTATCGTTCTGAGCTGGTTTGATCTGGGCATTCATGTACACAAAGCCTCCGCCGTCCAGGAGGACAGAAAGCCTCTGCCTGAAAAAATAGTTCTGAAGGCGGACGACCGTCCTGCTCCGGATGTAGCGGAAGCCGTTGAAAAACCGGATATTGAGCAACTTGAAGAGATTCCCCCGGAATTGCCGGATTTAGAGGATATGCTTCCGGAGCAGGTAGTGATTGCTCCGGGGGAAACCAGCTTTTCCGCAGATCCGGTAAGTCCTTCCCCCCCGGAATCCCTTTCCCCGAAAATGCCGCAGGTGGACATGAATGCCGTCGCGAAGGGGTTGCCCGAACCCTCTCCGCCTGAGATGCTGAAATCTTCCGCCAGTCCGGTTACAATCAAGACGGCTGAACCGGATATGGTGAATCCGGATGAATGGTATAACAATAAGCTCAAAGGGGCGGGCGGTCAGGATGATTCCCATTTGCCGGATGGGAGCAAATCTCTTTCCCAGCTCATGGCCCAGTCCTCCTTGGGCAAGGACAGCGGGTACAGCAGGCTGGGAGCGGATCTTCTTTTTGAATACAACAAGGCGGTGATGAAAAATTCCGCCAGGCTGAGCATGCTTCAGCTTGCGGGGCTGATGATGAAAAATCCGGATACGATTTTCATTGTGGAAGGTCATACGGACAGCTTTGGTTCCGAGGAATATAATGCCGTGCTTTCCCTGATGCGTGCTAATGCCGTCCGCCAGTGGCTGAAGGATAACGGCATAGCTCTGACGCGCCCGAATGGGGAATGCAGGTTGTACATACGCTCTTGCGGCTCTTCCCGTCCCGTCGTTTCCATCAGGGGGGACCGGGATGCCCAGGCCGCCAACCGGAGGGTGGAAATCCACATGCGCAAGCCGGGAGAGGAAATACCCGCCGGGAGCCTGCCCCTTACGTATGCGGTGGATATGAACACCCCTGTCGCCCGCCAGGTGCGTGCCGGAGTGGGCGCCCGCGCCGGAATTCCCTCCTCCGCGGCAGAAAGGAAAGCGCTCCCCGCAGGGCGTTCATCTTCTGCTTCCCCGGAACGCCGGGAAAATCCTGCGCTGCGTCAGGAAGTAATTCCTGAGGCGGAACCCATTCCGGAAACGATTCCTTCGGCAGAGCCTGTGGAGGAACGCATCCCTTCGGCAGAGCCGGTAGAGGATGACATCCCGCTGGCTGAACCCGTCGTGTGTGCGGGGAGCCGCGTCGTAGTGAAGGGAGGTGCCGGATTGAGATGGAATTGATGCGTGTCCTTCCGGTCCGGGCGCTGCCGAAACCCGAACGGCTCCGGTATCTTTTCTCCTTTGATTTTGACGATACTTTGTTCACTCTTGGAGGCCCTGCGGAAGAAAGGAGCATTTTTTTCAGAACCATGCGCATGCTCCGGTCGCAGTATGGTGTTCTCTGGGGCGTTAATACGGGGCGCGACCCTGTCTACCTGAGGGAAGGTCTGGCGGATATGTTCCGGGATGATGCGGAAGCGTTTGCCCCGGATTTTACGGTGACGATGGAACGGAATGTTCATCTGGCGGATGCGGAGGGCAGGCTGATGCCCGGTGCCGCGTGGAACGATGACTGCGCTGTTGCCCATGACAGCTTGTTCACCCGTTACGGCGGCATGCTGGAATCATTGATTGGCCAGCTGGAAAGCCGGTTTTCCGGGCTGGGACTCCGCAGGCAGGACAATGACGCTTTTTCCCTGGTGGTGGATGATGCCTGCGGCCTGGATGAAGTTTCCTGCGTCATTCAGGATACGGTTGGTCCGTATGAGGAAATTGTCACGCAAAGGGCAGGTCCCTACCTGCGTTTCAGCCACCGTGATTACAATAAGGGAACATCCCTTTCCTTTGTTGCCTCCCGGTTCGGCATTCCGTCTTCCCATGTCGCCATTTTCGGCGACGGGCACAATGATCTGGACGCCATGCGGCACTTGCCGGAGGCATTCCGGTGCTGCCCTTCCAATGCGGCGCAGGAAGTGAAAGACATGGTTGCCCGCGGCCATGGATACATTAGCCCGGAACCGCGCACCCGGGGCGTTCTGGACGGCCTGGCGCATGGAGTGTTCCCTTATTTCGGGATGAAGGCGGAGGTTTTGAAGGAGGATATTTGAAAACGGAGCTTTCGGATGCTGACGGGAGATCGGCTTTCAACATGTTTCTTTCATCAAGGCGCTCCCGGAAGGGGAAGAATCGTATTGACAAGGAATGCCTGCAATGCAGAAATGGAAAAGATTCTTTCCCAATCCCGATTACATGAACATTCCCTCTTTTTCCCGTAGCGTTTCCAGAGGTTCCGCCGTGGGCTGGTTTTTAGTGTTGCTGCTGGTTTGCGGTGCCGGAGCCGGATATTATCTTTACCAGGATAACCTGGCAAAAAGAAAAGCGGCCCAGGAATTGACCGCTGAACGTAAATTGAAGGAGAAGAAGGCCAGGGAAGCTGCGGAGAAACAGCGAATAAAACGGGAACGGGAAATCAGGGAGAAGAAGGAAAAGGAACGGCTGGCGGCCCGGAAGGCTTATGAGGAAGCGCAGGAAGAGAAGGCGCGGCAGGCGGCGGAAGCGGCCCGTAAGCTTCAGGAGCAGGCCGAACGCGAAGAACGGGAAAAAAGGAGAAGGGAGGAGCTGGAACGGCGCGAACGTGAGGAAGAGGCCCGCAGGCAGGAGGAAGATATTCCTGTGGAGGAAGAGCCTGAACCGGAAGGGCGTTTTCCCCAACCCGTGAAAAACCGGATGCCGGAGCTTTCCGTTTATTCTATTCCTTGCAGGGATGAAATCCAGACGGAAAAAGATAAGCCGCTGGAAACATGGTCCTGGGACAAGGCGGAAAAAATGGAGGGTATGGAGGAATTCCCCACGGGTTCCTCTCCTTGGAAAAAAGGGAAAGACGCCGGACGCATGCAGGCGCTTCTGGAAAAATGCCGGGAATGGAAGGATGCCAAACTTGCCTCGCTGAAAGCGTGCCCGGCGGCGAAGGATTTTCCCGGCGTTCCGGAGAATGGGGCCCAGACGGTCAGGCGGACGGTGGAGATAGATTCCAATATTGGAGGCTGGCATAGTACGGGACTGTATGCGCCGCCCGGGGCGGAAATTTCGTGTTCCCTGTCCGGCGCTCCCAAAGACGGTTCGATCAGCTTCCGCATAGGATGCCATACGGACAGCCTTCATAAGCTGGATGAATGGAAAAGAGTGCCGGAAATAACCATGCAGGTTCCGGCTGGCCGTGGGCGCGTGAAAATGGTGAATCCGATGGGCGGCCTTGTTTATGTGAATGTAGGCCAGCGTCCCAGACGGGGAAAGGTCTTCAAGGTTCAGATTTCCGGAGCCGTGCCGTCACCTCTGTTCGTAATGGGGAAGACCACTCCGGAACAATGGGCCGAACAATTGGAAAATACCAAGGCCCCGTGGGGGGAAATCCGCATGCCCCGGCTTATTGTCACGATGCCCGTGGAACAGCTGAAACAGTGTCCGGATGTTCAGAAGACGGCGGAATTTCTGCAAAAAAACATGGCTCTTCAGGACTGGATTATGGGATGGGATACCAAGCCGGACCGCCTGCATCATCCGATGCGCTTTGTCGTGGACAGGCAGATATCCGCCGGGGCCGGGCATTCCGGTTATCCCGCCATGGCCACGAAGGATTGGACGAATTCCATCGCCACCGGTTCCATCATCCATTCCGGAAGCTGGGGGTTGTGGCATGAACTGGGGCATAACCACCAATCCCCTCCCTTTACGATGGAAGGCCAGACGGAGGTATCCGTCAACATATTCTCCATGGTGTGTGAAGTGATGGGGACTGGAAAAGACTTTGAATCCTGCTGGGGCGGCGGCATGGGGCCGTACGGCATGAGCGCGGAAATGAAAAAATATTTTTCAGGCACCCAGACTTACAATGAGGCTCCCAACAAGGTGCAGCTCTTCTTCTGGGTGGAGCTGATGTACTATCTGGGGTTTGACGCCTTCCGCCAGGTGGCTCTTCAATTCCATGACAAGCCTTATGACAACGGCGAACTGAGTGATGAAAAGAAATGGGAATGGGTCATGAACGCTTTTTCCAAGGTCACGGGAAAGAACATGGGGCCTTTCTTTAAGATTTGGCGTACGCCGGTTTCTGAACGCGCTGCGGGCAGAATGAAAGACCTTCCCGCCTGGCTTCCTTCCAAGGATTATCCGGCCTGTTATACCGCAGAGGAATAAGAAGGTTCCGGAACAGGGGAGGAGGCGTTGCCGCACTCGCTTCTGGACGGTTCCGCCGGCTGGGGCTAGGATGGCGGAGCTGTGAAATGGCTGAATGACTGGTTGGGCTTTTTCAAGCCCCTTCAGGTGCGGAACCTGCAAATATTCTGGTCAGGGCAGGCTTCGGCCCTGATTGGAATGTGGTTGCAGGTGACGGCCATGGGTATTCTTGTGTACGATATTTCCGGAGGCTCCGCCACGGCAGTGGGGGTGTTGGCTGCCTTGAACGCTCTTCCTTTCTTTCTGGGCGGCATGCTGCTTGCCGGGCTGGGGGACCGTTTTGACCGGAGGAAACTCCTCATAGCCGTGCAGTGCGTCCAGTGGCTGGTGGCTGTAGCCCTGTTTCTGCTGACTGTGCTGGATATGCTCCAGCTGTGGCACTTATACGCTGCCGGACTGGTGATGGGCGTCAATCAGACGGTGGGTTTTCCCACACAGCAGGCTTTTGTGGGAGACCTGATACCGCGCCGGCAATTACAGGAGGCCGTGGGCATGTATTCTCTGGTATTTAATACGTGCCGGGCTATAGGGCCGGCGCTTGCCGGCTACATTATTGCGGAATGGGGCGCCGGAACCGCCTTTGGCGGCAATGTGGCGGCAAGCCTGCCGCTGGTTGGCTGCCTGGTTGCCTTAAAGGGACGCGTTGCGGATACCTCCGCTCCCAGAAAACAGCGCGGCGCAGGAAGGAAAGCGTCCGGCCTCAAGGCGGTGCTTGCCACGCGCAGCCTGCTTTTCATCATGATCAGCGCTCTGATTCAGAATATCTGCGGGCAATCTCTCTATCAGATTGTTCCGGCATTGATGCACGGAAATCCCAGGAATACCGGCCTCATTCTGGGTGCGGTCGGAGCCGGAGCCATGGTGAGCATCCTCTTTGTCCTGCCGTTTGCACGCAAAAGTGACAGGGTGGGAGCCAAGCTTTCCTCAGGCACTCTGTGGATGGGATGCGCACTGTGCGTGGCAGGCGTCATCCCGGTGGTGGAAGTGCAGGCCCTCTGTTTCTTTTTTGCCGGTTTGGCCACTTCTTCCCTCTTTGTTACTTCTTCATCCGCCGTGCAGCTTCTGTCGCCCCCGGAACGCAAGTCGGCCATTCTGGGGCTGTTCAGCATTGTCACCATCGGTGTGCAGCCGCTGGCGGCCATGGGGTGGGGAGCTGTGGTGGATGCCTGGGGTGTCCAGATGACGATTGTCGTGGCGGGGGGGCTGGAAGCCTTGTTTTCCATTTGGATGCTGGGCGTTCCATTTTGGCGTCATTTCAAATTTTCTCCGGATGATTGTCCGGAGACGACATAGCGCCTTCCCTTCCATTTGCGGCAGGGGAAGACTGCCGGTCCGCATTCTGCGGGGAAAAGGGGTGCGTGGAGGGTTTTTCCCCCGCGGAAATTCCGGGATGCAGCCGGCCAGGGAAGAGGAAGCAGGTTTGGGAAACGTCAGGAGCAGGAACCGGCTGTTAGCCGTCCGTTTCTGCCTCGTGTTCGGAATAGCTGATGCCCAGCATGCAGATATCGTCGGCCTGATTGGTGCAGCCGGTAAATTTGGCTACGCAGGTAAGGGCCTGATGGACGAAATCCTTGGTGCTGTGGGGGGAGGAATTATTAAAATAGTCAATCAGCCTTTCCACGCCCATTTCTTCCCCGTCCTGGTTGGCTGCTTCCGTCAGGCCGTCCGTGTACATCAGGATGCGGGACCCCGCCAGGAGCGAAAACTGGGCATTATGGTACGTAGCGTCATCCAGCAGCCCCAGGGCGATTCCTTTGGGCAGCGGCATTTTGCGGGCGACTCCGTCTGGTCCCAGAATAATGGGATGCGGATGCCCGGCTGTAGAAGCCGTCATGACCCCGGTTTCCAGATCCAGGTAAATATAAACGGCAGAGGCAAACATGGTGGTGTTCGCCCGTTGCAGGATTTTGGCGAGCTGGTGGTTGAGGGAAGTAAGGAAAGCCGCCGGGTTATCCGCCAGGTGGGACAACTGTTCCATCAGTCCGCGGAGCATGGAGGCGATCAGGGCGGCGCGGATGCCGTGGCCCATCACGTCGCAGACAATGGCGCCGACGCCGGAACTGCCTACGGGAAAAGCATCGAACCAGTCTCCTGCAACCCCCTCCGAAGGAGTGAAAATATGGTGAAAATCCGCATGGCGGGTCAGGCCGTGTTCCGTATGGGAGCGGGAGGGAATTTCGTAGGGAAGCAGGGCGAACTGGATTTCCCTGGCCAAATCTATTTCCTTTTCCAGAGTTCTGTTGCGTTCCTCCAGGATGCGGGCCGTTTCCGTGGCCTTGATTTCAGTCTTCACCAGTTTGGTGACATCACTGGAAATACCTACAATTCCCTTTAGCTCTCCGTTGCGTCCGTACCACGGGAACTTGCTGATCTGGCTCCAGGAATCATCCTTGTGGAGCCATGTTTCATGATGAAGGCGGGCGCGGATGGGGCGTCCGGTAACCATGATGTCCATTTCCTCCTTGCGGGAAATATCGGACATCGTTTGGTCAAAAAAGTAATCGTCCGTGCGTCCGGTCAGGTCTGCCGGCGTCGGTACGCCCAGCTTATTGGCTGTGGCGGTATTCGCCAGGACGAAACGTGATTCCCGGTTCTTGAAATAGATACTGTCGGGAATGTGTTCAATCAGGGTATGAAACAGGTCCCTGTCCTCCGCAGCACGCAGTTCCGCCGTTTTCCGCCGGGTAATATTGACCCATACGCCCACCAGCATAACGGGCCGGCGCTGCTTGTCCCTGCGGGCGAGGCCGTTGACGCGGACCCAGCTCCAGCTTTTGGAGTTCAGCTTCTTCATCCGGATTTCAATGCGCATGGGCACATGGGTGTGGCCGTCCAGATAACGGCGCACTTCCTGGGAAAAAAAAGCCTGGTCTTCCTCGTGTATGGTAAGCTCCGGCTGGGTGAAGATATTGGGGGCTTTCTCCTTGCGGCTGGCCCCCATCATGGTCAGGCAGCGGTCCGTGTAATGAATGACGCCCGTTTTAATATTCCAGATATAAAATCCTTCTTCCGCCGCCGCCAGGGCCATTTTGATTTTGTCCCAGGTAAAAACTCTCTGGGCGGAATGTCTGTTGCGTGAGGGCGGCATTGCAGTTGCCCTTAATCTAACGACAAAACCGCTGTCTTGGCAAGAGGCAAAATAAAGGAATCCTTTCTGAAAGGAGGCCTGGCCGGGGGAACGCGTATGAAGGACACCGGCTGGGTTTTAAGATGGACTCCTATTTTTCTTTTTCCTTTTCCTGGGATTGAAGAAATTGCAGTTCTTTCTTCAAAGCGCTTCCTACGCGGTGCTTTGCCAGATAGACCTGGGCAATCGTGACGCCGAGCTGCCGGCGGACCTTGGCCGCGTCCCACTCCCGCAGGACATAATAGTCAAAAATCTGGAACTGCTTGGGCGACACTTTTGCTTTGACGCGTTCCAGAGCCGCCTGAAGAAGGTTATTCTGCCATTCCCGTTCCCATACCTGGTCAAAATTATTCTTCCCTTCATCCGGGATTTTGTCGATGGGGTGTTCCAGGGTATCCGTGGCATCAGGGTTCATCAGCATGGCCGTGTCCTTTTTCCGCTTGCGGAACTGGTCATTGATGCGCCAGCGGGTCATGTTCCATAGCCAGAGTTTGAAGGAACCCTGTTCCGGTTTGTAAATATTTTTCCTGCTCTGCTTGGCGATGGAAAGAATGGTTTCCTGTACCACGTCCCAGGCCTCGTCTTCCCTTAATCCGGCCTTGAGGGCGACGGAATAAATAAGCCGCCAATATGTCCGGTAAAATTCATCCCAGGTGCGCTGGTCTTCCCAGTTTTCCAAACGCGCGATCAGGCTTTTCCTGGTATGTTCCGCGTATTGGGAAAGTGTCTGCTCGTCAGGCTGGGACTCGTTATGGGGTTGCAATGGGGGCACATTCATGGTTTATCATGAACTACGGATGGAAGTGAAGCGAAAGCCGAGTAATAGGCCGGAAAATTCTGCACGGTTCGGCCTGTTCATTCACTACGTCCGTCGTGGAGAAAATCTTTCAGGGAAACGGACATGATCAGGAAAACGTCAAAACGCAGGGGAACCTCCGTCATTGCGGCCCTGATTGCGTTGTGCGCGGTGGTGGGGTACGGTTTGACGGAGTGGGCGCCGCTGGATAATGAACCGCAGGCGGCCAGAGGGAAGAGCGGCAGACGGTTCGGGAGAAGGTGGAAATCCCCGACAAGGGGGAGCCCGTTCGTTTGCTGACCATGAACGCCGGCAACTACTTTGTGCCGGAAGACCCGAGGAGGAGCAATTTTCAGGTAAAATACAAGCCTGTGGAAGCCCGTGAAGCCGTGGCGGAGCTGGTTCGCCAATCGGGGGCGGAAATCGTGGGGCTGTGTGAAATGGGCGGGGAGGCTGCCGTTCGTGACTTGCAAATGCGGCTGAAAAGAAAAGGAGTTCATTTGCCGTACAAAGTTCTTGTCATGCGGGACGGGGAGGACCGTGGTTTGGCCCTTCTTTCCAAATACCGCATCGCGGATGACCGTTCCGTAACGGACATGCCTGTATCCGGAGAGGCGAAACGGAAAAAGACGATGCTGCGGGGCATTTTGGACGCCACGGTCAGCATGCCGGACGGACGGCTGTTCCGCCTGGTGGGCATTCACCTGAAATCACGCCTCAGCCGTGACGGTTCCGCAGAGGACACACGGAGAAGGGAAGCCTACGCCCTGCGGGACTACCTGAATGAAGCTCTTGCCTCTCAGGACGGTATGCCTCTGCTTTTGTACGGAGATTTTAATGACGGCCCGTCAGACAGCGCCGTGCAGGTCATCCAGGGGCCGGCCAAAACGGAATACCGCCTGAACCGTTTGAAGCCCAGGGATTCTCGTGGTGAGACCTGGACCATTTACTACGAAGACGGTGACACCTACCATTCCTTCGACCATCTTTTCCTGAACAATACTCTGAAAAAGCGCCTCGGCCGCAAGCCTCCCATGGGCATCCTTGACTCTCCCCCCTCGCTCCAGGCCAGCGACCACCGCGGCGTGTGGGTGGAATTAAGGTAGATAAAAATGATTTATTATAAATGGAATGCGTAATAAATATTTATTAGGTTCTTTTATTTGATCGAATTGATATTTTTGTGATGTAAACATGCGCTTGATGCGATGAACCAAAAACAATACTATGATATGGTGTGGGGAATCAAGTAAACGGAGGAAACTGCTATGTCTATGAATGAACTGCACAAGCAGACAAATGCAAATATACAGGCGAAAGCTAATCTGATATGGGAAATTGCCACCCACCTGGTGGGTCTCTTCAAGCCCCATGAGTACGGCAAGGTCATCCTTCCCATGACCGTGCTGAAACGTTTTGATGATGCTCTGAAGCCCACCAAGGCGGCTGTTGTGGAAATGGCAAAGAAACTGGATGTCCAGCACGTTGAAGGCGCCGCCCGCGACGGCATCCTGTGCCGTGTTTCCAAGTACGATTTTTACAATACAAGCAACTTCGATTTTGCCAAGCTGATTGCTGACCCCGACAACGTGGAGAGCAATTTTGAAGCCTATCTGCAGGGCTTCTCCTCCAATATCAAGGACATCATTGATAACTTCGACTTCGCCAATACTGTTAAGCTGATGGTCAAGGGCGGCGTTCTGTTCGTGACTCTCCAGGAGTTCAACTCTGCCAAGGCTGATATGTCCCCGGAGAAAATCACCTCTACTGACATGGGTTATATTTTTGAAGAACTCATCCGTAAGTTCTCTGAGTCCTATGACGAGCAGGCCGGAGCCCACTTTACCAGTCGTGACATCATCTATCTGATGACCGAACTTCTGGTGGCTCCCGAAAAGGCCGAAATCATGGCGGAGGGCTGTACCAAGACCGCTTATGATATGGCCATGGGCACTTCCCAGATGCTCGGCTGTCTGACCGAGCGTTTGCAGGACATCAGCGAGGACGCAAGCCTTACCTGTTTCGGACAGGAGTTTAACCCGGAAACCTACGCTATCGCCAAGGCTGATATGCTCATCAAGGGAGGCAACGCATCCGGCATGAAGTACGGCGACACCCTCTCCGATGATGCTTTCAGCGGTTATGAATTTGACTACATTATTTCCAATCCGCCTTTCGGCATCGACTGGAAGCGTGAAAAGGTTCAGGTCGAGGCGGAAGCCAAGCGTGGCTTTGACGGCCGTTTCGGTCCAGGTCTGCCCGCCATCTCCGATGGACAGATGCTGTTTATGCTGAATGGCGTGAAGAAGCTGAAGGAAGGTTCCGGCAGAATGGCAATCATTCAGAATGGCTCATCCCTGTTTACGGGCGATGCGGGAAGTGGCGCCTCTGCCATCCGCCGCTATGTGATCGAGGGTGATTTGGTGGAAGCCATCATTCAGCTTCCCTCCGAACTCTTCTACAACACGGGCATCTCCACCTATATCTGGGTGCTGACCAGGGGCAAAGACCTGCACCGTGGCGGCAAGATTCAGCTCATTGACGCAAGCAGATGCTTTGTGAAGCGCCGCAAGAATATCGGCTCTAAGCGTGTTGACCTGGACGATGCCTGCATCGACCTTATCCTCCGTGCTTATGAGGAGTTCAGTAACGAAACCTACGAAGAAAACGGCCTTGTGGTTGAATCCAAGGTCTTTGACAACAGCTACTTTGGTTTTACCAAGGTGACCGTTGAAACCGCCCAGGCTGACAAGGACGGCAAGCCCGTTCTGAAGAAAGGCAAGTATCAGCCTGTGAAGGGCGCTTCCGACACGGAAATCATCCCGCTCCAGGATGATATTGACGAGTACATGAAGAAGAATGTTCTGCCGTATAATCCTCTTGCTTATATCGACCCGGCAAAGGACAAAATCGGCTACGAAGTGCCTTTCACTCGACTGTTCTACAAGTTTGTAGCGCCGCAGTCTTCTGCTGCCATCTTTGAGGATATCAAGACTTTGGAGGCAGAGGAAACAATTCTGATGAAGGAGTTGTTTGGCCATGTGTGAAATGAGAGAAAGCGGAGTTGAATGGCTTGCTGAAATCCCTACAACTTGGGATTTGGTTCAGCTTGGCTCACTCTTCTCCGAACACAAACATAAAAATGCAGGGCTGCAGTCCGAAAACCTGCTTTCCCTCAGTTACGGAAATATTATCCGTAAGGACATCAATACATCGGACGGTCTTTTACCTGAAAGTTTTGAAGGCTACAATGTCATTGACGATGGCGACATCGTTTTGAGATTAACCGACTTGCAGAATGATCAACGAAGTCTGCGTGTGGGTTTGAGCCACGAAAGAGGAATTGTTACCTCTGCATATGTTACCCTCCGAAAAAGAAGCGAGGCTATCAACAGCAAGTTTTACTACTACCTCATCCATAGCTATGATGTGCGAAAAGGGTTCTATGGAATGGGTGCGGGCGTGCGACAGGGTTTGAACTACGCAGGCTGCAAGAAAATTATGCTGACTCTGCCTCCTACTGATGAGCAAGAAAGCATTGTGGCAGTACTGGATGAAAAGACCGCAAAGGTTGACGCCCTCATTGCCAATGTCCAGGCGCAGATTGAAAAGCTGAAAGCCTATAAGCAGAGCGTGATTACCGAGGTTGTCACCAAGGGGATTGAACCGAGCGTGCCGATGAAGGATAGCGGGGTTGAATGGATTGGGGAGATACCGAAGCATTGGTCTATGACGCGCATAAAATTTATATGTGATACTTTTGGACGTATCGGTTTCCGTGGTTATACTACAGATGATTTTGTTCCGGAAGGTGAAGGCGCAATCACACTCAGCCCTTCAAATTTCAACGACATGAAAATGAACTACAGTAAATGTAGTTATTTGTCGTGGGACAAATATAACGAGAGTCCTGAAATTCAGATTAAAAACGGTGATGTTTTATTCGTTAAGACGGGTTCAACTTATGGGAAATCATGCTTAGTGTATAACCTGCCGTGTGAAGCTACCATAAATCCACAGAGCATCGTGTTTAAAAATTTCAAATGTGATGCACGACTGTTTTGCTACTTCTTAAACAGCGTTTATGCATATTGGCAAGTGGAACAAACGGTTGTTGGTGGTACAATTCCAACCATAGCTCAGTCTAAAATCATCAATTATATTATTGTACTTCCAGACGAACAATCCCAAGCTGAGATCGTTGCCTATCTTGATGAGAAATGCTCCCAAATCGACCGTCTTATCGCCATCAAGCAAAAGAAAATCAATAAGCTGACCGAATACAAGAAATCTCTCATTTATGAGTATGTCACAGGAAAGAAGGAGGTGTCCTGATGGATAAAAGTGAAAAACGATTTGAACGAGATATAGAGTCCTTCCTTATCTCCCCGGCGGGTGGTTACACCCAATTCAACGGGCAGGATGCCGAGGGCAACTGGATACATACCCGTCAGCACGATATCGCAAAGTGCATCTATATGGATGTTCTCTGCGAATTCATCGCCAAGACCCAACCCAGGGAATGGGCGAAGTATACCAAATACTACGGTGACAAAGCTGCGGACAAGCTGTACCACCGCCTGGAGACCATCATCTCCAACCAGGGTCTGCTGTATGTCCTCCGAAACGGCATTGAGGATATGGGCTGCAAGCTGAAGGTCTGCTTCTTCAAGCCGGAGTCCGAACTGAACCCCATTGACATGGAGCGCTACGAGGCAAATATCCTCGGCTGCACTCGTCAGTTCCGCTACACCACAGCCAACAGCAATACCATCGACATGGTACTGTCTGTGAATGGCATTCCTGTTGTTGCCTTGGAACTGAAGAACCAACTCACCGGGCAGGACTATGTCTGTGCTATCAATCAGTTTAAGAACGACCGCAGCTCTAAGGAGTTTGCATTCCGTTTGAACCACCGTTTCCTGGTCTACTTTGCCGTTGACCTTTATGAAGCATGGATGACTACGCAGTTGGCAGACGGAAATACTCGCCTTTTACCGTTTAACCAAGGCACCAATGGTGCTGGCAATACTGGCGGTGCGGGCAATCCTGCCAACCCTAACGGATATGCCACAAGTTATCTGTGGGAAGAAGTGCTGCAGCGTGACAGCTTGCTCGACCTGATCCACCGTTTTATTTCCTTCGTAAAAGAAAAGGAAGAAGTCGTCAAAAACGGCGTCAGCAAGACTGTCACTAAGGAAAAGATGATTTTCCCTCGTTACCACCAGTACGATGTGGTGAAAAAGGTTCTTGCGGATGTCAGACAAAATGGTGTCGGCACCAATTATCTGATTCAGCACTCCGCAGGCTCCGGCAAATCTAACTCTATTGCGTGGATTGCCTACCGATTGGCATCTGTTCATGGTGCAGATAACACAGGCTTATTTGACTCCGTTATTGTGGTCACCAACCGTGTGGTGTTGGACAGTCAGTTGCAGGATACCATCAACGGATTTGAACATCAGGTCGGTTTGGTGGAAGCCATCGATGATAAAAAGAACTCCCGCTCCCTTGCGGAAGCAATCAACGATAAGAAACGCATTATTATCTGTACCATTCAGAAGTTCCTGTTTGCCCAGAAAGACATGGAGAAATTCCGTGGTCGTAAATTTGCCATTATTATCGATGAGGCACACCAAGGCCAAAGTGGTTTGAGTGCCAGAGCCTTGCGCCGCAGCTTGATTGATATCGGCATTGCCATCAAAGAATATGCTGAAGAAGCCGGAATCGAAAAAGATGAAGTGGATTTAACAGATGAGTATGTAAACGCCGTCATCGGTCAAGGCCGACATGATAACCAGTCTTTCTTCGCATTCACTGCAACACCGAAGGGGCAGACTCTTGAGACCTTCGGCACAGTTGTAGGACAGACACCGGAGGGCGAACCAATCAAAGCACCTTTCCATGTATATTCCATGCGACAGGCTATCGAAGAAGGCTATATTCTGGATGTGCTGTCCAACTACACGACCATCCGTGAGGCTTTTAAGTTGATTCGCGTATCGGAGGATAACCCGGAATTGGTGGAGGGTGCAGCTTCCCGCGCGTTGTTCAAGTATTACAAACAGCACGGCTACACCATCGCACAAAAGACCGAAATGATTATGGCCAACTTTCTGGAGAACTGCCGCTATCAGATCAGCGGCAAGGGCAAGGCTATGGTCGTAGCAGACAGCCGAGCAAACGCAGTCCGCTATTACCTTGCGATTAAGAAATACATTGCTGACCATGCAGAACAGTGCGCGGGCACCGATGTTATGATTGCATTCTCCGGCGAAGTTACCCTGGAAGACTATCCGAGCGAGAAACCTTTCACCGAAGCCACTATGAATGTGGACGAGAACGGCAAATACATCACCACGGACAAGAAGTTCCGCAAGGCGTTCCACAGCAGTCAGTACAACATTTTAGTGGTTGCCAACAAATATCAGACGGGTTTTGACGAGCCTTTGCTTCACACCATGTATGTAGATAAGAAACTGCGTGATGTGACGGCTGTGCAGACACTCTCTCGTCTGAACCGAACCACCCGTGGTAAGGGCAGCACCTTCGTTTTGGACTTCGAAAATACCGAAGAGGACATCAAGGGCGCATTCCTGCCGTACTACGAGGTCACCACTCTTGAAGGTAGCACCGATTTGAACAAGGTCTATGACCTCCGCAATAAAATTCGTAATGCCATGCTATACAACTTTGAAGATGTGGAGGCGTTCAACGCATTCATGACAAAGCAGATGGGCAAAGGTCAGGATGCGGATGCCCTTGGCAGATTGGCAAGTATGTTCAAGCCGGTTGTCGCACGGTACAATGACCTCCCGGAAGACGACAGGTTTGTGGTGCGTGATTATGTCCGAAAGTTCAACAGGGCATACGCTTACATCACACAGCTTGTACGGCTCCATGATAAGGACTTGTTCAACGAATATCAGTACACGCTTCATCTTGTGAAATTGCTACCGAGACCCGGCACGGAGTTCGTGGACATCGACGACAAGATTAAGCTGGAATACGCCTCCCTCACGGAGACCTTCAGCGGTGCTATCATGCTTGATGAAAAGCCGCCTGTATTTACTCCCAGCAGTGGTATGGCTCCGAAAACGCCTGCCAAGAAGAAAGATACTCTTCAGAGCATCATCGACAAGGTAAATGAGCGTTTCAGCGGTGATTTCACTGATGCCGACCGTGTTATTATCGAGGGTATTTATGAGATGTTCATGAAAGACACTGATGTCAAGAAGTTCCGCAAGTACGCCAAGGACAACAGTACCGAGATGTTCGTGCAGTCCCTGTTCCCGGATAAGTTCCGTGACATTGTGACCCAATGCTTCCTCGACAATAACGATTCCTTTGCAAAACTGTTCAACGATCCTGAGTTCTATCAACGGGTTCAGGATGCTATGGCGCAGGAGTTGTATAAGGCATTGAGGAAAGATTAACTGAACCTTTTTAGCTTTGTTTTTGAGATTCTTATTTTTATGGGCCGGATTTCGTCTCAGGCCGGTTTGAGCCTGTTTTTTTGAGGTGTACTCATTAAATTAGCCGGTAGTTTTCTCTTACGGACGAATGGCCTGGGAGAGGATTACCGGATGGCAATGAGTTTTATTTGGCTAGGAACATATCAGGCATTCCAGTTCCTCAAAAAATGATTGCCGTGTCCGTCTGAAACGGGTAGCATGCCAAAAATCGTTGTTCAATCCTGCATCATCTGTATGAGATATTTTTCCAAGCATTCCGGAATGGCTCCGCGCTGTTCCTCGCCGGGGAGCAAGGGGTTTACCCTGGTGGAATTGATTGTTGTCATTACCATTATGGTTGCCATGATGGCCTTGGCCGCCAGCATGTTGAGGGGCGGGGGCAGGGGGCAGGGGCTTCAGGCCGCCGTTGAAATGGTGGACGGCATGGTGCAGGAGGCGCGGCTGGATGCCATGGGCAAAGGAACGTGGAGCCGCCTGATTATTGTGAGCACTCCCGATGACGAAGCCCGCAATATGCGCACTTTGGGCGTGATGTCCAAAAATACCCGCACCGGGAAATGGCATCTGGTGAACCGTTTGCAGACTCTCCCCGCCGGTTTTTACGTCAGTCCGGCCTACAGCACCCTTCTGGAAGGCTCGAAGAAAGCCAGAGGCGAGAAATCCACGGCCCGCGGTTTTGCCAGCCGTGACGGGCAGGATACCGTCAACCTTCCCGGCAACAGAATGACGGATATTTACTTCGTTGAATTTGACGAGGAAGGCCGCATGTCCCAGCCGAACGCCCCCACCCGCCTGGTGGTGGTTGCCGGTTCCGCCGGAAACGGCAAGGAGGAGAGGCCGACCCCGATGGTGGACGGCAAACCGGGCCCGGCAGGCGGCATTGTGATTTATCCCAAAGGCAATATCAGCCGTCTGAGGACGACGGAGCAGGTGATTCCCAATTAGTTTCTGTGATATAATACCGGATTTCCCATTTTATGTTGACCAAGTGTATGAAACAGTCTCGTGCCAAGGGGTTCACCCTGACGGAAGTGGTGCTTGCGATCGGCGTGGTGGCCGTGCTGATTGTAGTGTTCATGGCCATGTTTATTCCTGCCAGAAGGACGGTTCAGTCCGCCCTGACTATTCGTGAAGCGGACCGCATCGTCCACGCCCTGACGGCGGAACTTGGAGAACTCCGCAATTCCGAGCGTGCCGCGTCCAACGCCAGAAAGTCTTCCTCCTCCAAATATGTTTCCGCTTTTGACAAGGCGTTTTACTGGATGCAGTTCACGTCCAGGCCCGCTACGACCATTCTTGTTTACAATTACAGGGCGGATTTGACCAAGGGGGCCCGCAAAGACGGAACTCCCCAGCCCTGGCTGGAGGATGGCGGAAGCATTCCCGGCAAAAATACTGCGGTGGTGACAGGGGTCTGCCTGGCGAACAACAAAGAGCGTTGGGATGATTTCAAGGCCCTTGTCGGTCCCGTCTTCGCCGTGCGCATGACCCAGCTGGTAGTGGAGCGCATGGATTCAAGCTCCTACGGGTACAAGCTGGCTCCCAAGTACGGGACGATTTATAATCCTTACAACCGCGGCAAGGTGATTAAGGAACCTTCCCTGTATGTTTATACGCCGGAGAAAGGCGGCGGCCTGAATTTGCCGTGGGGGGCGGAAGTCCTGTACCAGGCGGAGTTTTTCCAGCTGTTGAATACGGACCCCGAGCGTTTACAACATCTGACGTGGGAAAATTTAAAGACTCCCGTGTTTACGCGCAATCTCGCTTTCCGCCGTTAGCGGGCATTATCTGAAGACCTTTGAAAAAACATGAAGACATTTGCCAAAATCAAATCCGGCGCGTTCACCCTGATTGAGCTCCTGGCAGCCATGACCATCACTACCGTGCTGGTTCTGGTAATTGTGGCCCTGACTTCCCGCGGGGTGGATATCTGGAGATGGGTGCTGCAGGATGTGCGGACCACGACGCTTGCCCGCACGGCCATGGATACCATGACCAAGGATTTTGAAAGCATGCAGTTCCGTCCCGGGAATCCCTTTGAGTGGATGCTGGTGCAGCGGGACAGCGATTTGGTTTCCCGTGCGGGAAAGACCAAGGTTTCCAGGAAAAAGGGCCGTTCCTCCTCCCTGAATGAAGCCCGCGTGAACCTGATGACCATGGGGCCGGAAGGCGCCAAAATCACGAATGCCTCCCAATTGGTTTTCTTTACCACGGCTACGGACCGCAATCCGGCCAAGTCCAGCATGGACATGCGGAATGACCGCATCATCGGCGATGTGAATTGCGTGGGGTACAAGCTTCTTTACCGTGACCAGATTCTGGACCAGGACGCTACGGCGGAGTCTGACGGTTTTCCCGTTTATTCCCTGTACCGCAACTTAATCAGCGCGGAGGATACCGTGCGGAACCTTCTGGGCCAGCAGGATCTATGGTCCGCTTATGCACGGTACCAGCAGGATGAAACCGTCCCTTCCAACTTCCTGGTGGAGAATATTGTGGAAATGACGCTGATTTTTGAAGTGGATTACCAGAAGAAGATCGGCAATTCCGGCAGCAACAAATCGGACAAGGATGCCTCGCAAAGAGCATCCGTGCTGGTTCCGGTCATGACTACGGGCGCCAACCGTCTCGGCTCCTGCACCCAGATGGATGTGTATGGCAATCGCCTGGACATCATAGGCAGCAGCGTGAATATTGATGATTTGAAATCCGGCCGCGTTACTGCCGTGACAATTTCCATGACGGTGGTGACGGATGAAGGCATGGCTCTTGTGGACCAGATCCGGCAGAAAAAGCGTCCCGCTCCTTCTCCTGAAGAATTTTTCGAACGTTATACCCGGTCTTTCACCCAGAGGATTGCATTGCCGATGAACCGTTAGGCCTGTATCCGGGAAACCGGGGAGGGCGGAACGTCCGTTGTTGCTTTTTGCCTGGAGCGTTCCTGCCGTTAATTGTTCTGTAGTTGCCATATGTTGGGTTTCACAAATATCGTCGGCAATTTATCCCCTCTGCCGGAATTAGTGCTGTGGCGTGATCCTGTCGCCAGAAGCGGGGAGGAAGCCATGGCCGTGGACGAAGCTCTGCTGGAATGGGGCAGGAAGCCTGTGCTGAGGGCGTACCGCTGGGCGGAACCGACCGTGACTTACGGTTATTTTGATGAGGAGGCCACGGCGCGCGCCATTTTTCCGGGTGAGGAGCTTCATTTTGTCCGCCGCTGGACAGGGGGGGGGATTGTAGACCATCGGCAGGATATTCCCTTTACTCTGGCCATGCACCGCAAGGGAGAAAAAGAGCGTCCTTCCAGCGCGGTTTTGTACCGTTGGATTCATGGGGCGCTGGCCCGCGTCCTGAGGGATTGCGGGGTGGAGTGCGTGATGCTGGACGGGGATGCCCCGGACGGAGGGCGGGCCTGTTTTTCCAGCCCCGTAACGAGTGATCTTGTCCTTCCCGGCGGGGAAAAACTGGCTGGCGGCGGCCAGAGAAGAGTCCGCGGAGGCGTTCTTCACCAGGGGAGCATCCAGAATTGTCTTCTCCCTTCCGGATGGGATGAATTGCTGGCCGCCCGCCTGGCGGAAAAGCATTCCCTGTGCGTGGACGCGGAATTGTTCCCCGGCATGAATGCCCGCGTGGAGGAACTGCTGGCTTCCAAATACCGTACGGAAGCATGGCGTTCCGGCGTACGGCATGGGCGTCCGTCTCAGCCACGGTAATTCCCCCCCCTTTTTTCTTTCCGATGAATTATCTTCCAGATCCCGGCCGCTATAGCCACGCAGCCTACCGCCGCTGCGGGCGCAGCGGGCTGCTGCTTCCTCCCGTTTCCCTGGGGCTTTGGCATAATTTTGGCGCTGCGGATGATTTTGAGAACGCCCGTCGGCTTATTCACGGCGCGTTTGATGCCGGTATCACGTATTTTGACCTGGCGAATAATTACGGACCTCCTCCCGGTTCGGCGGAAGAATGCTTTGGCCGTATTTTCATGCAGGATTTGTCCCGTTTCCGTGATGAACTTGTTATTGCAACCAAGGCGGGGCATCTGATGTGGCCCGGCCCGTATGGGGATTGGGGATCCCGCAAACACATGCTTGCCAGCCTGGACCAGTCCCTTTCCCGCATGAAGCTGGATTATGTGGATATTTTCTACGCGCACCGGCATGATCCGGAAACTCCCCTTGAAGAAACGGCGGGAGCCCTTGTTACGGCGGTTCGCTCCGGAAAGGCCCTGTATGCCGGTATTTCCAAGTTCCCGGCGGAACAGGCCAGGCAGATGTGCTCCATGCTTGGGGAGGCCGGCGTTCCGTGCCTGGTGCATCAGATTCGTTACAATATGTTTAATCGGGAACCGGAGAAATCCGTTTTTCAGGCTGTTCGGGAAACGGGTACCGGGTGCGCCGCTTTCTCTCCCCTGGCCCAGGGGATGTTGACGGACCGTTATCTGGAAGGCATTCCCGAAGATTCCCGCGCGGCGGGTTCCTCCGTCTTTTTAACAAAGGAGCGGGTTCTTCAGGATGGGGATAAAATTCGCCGCCTGGCCGCCCTGGCCCGGAGCCGGGGCCAGAGCCTTGCCCAGATGGCTCTGGCCTGGGTGCTGAAAGATCCCGTAGTGACCACGGCCCTGATTGGAGCCAGCCGCCCCTCGCAAATCAGGGATTGCCTGAAAGCACTGGATAGTGCGCCGTTTACGCCGGAGGAGCTCTCTCTGATTGACGCAGATGCGGATAGATAGGCGCTGTTTTTCCCGTGGTGCTGGTCTTTCTGCTGGAAGGGGCATTTCCCGTTCCGGACACAGGTTTTTTCTTGGAGTAAAGTAGAGTTGGTGTTATGTTTTTACTACTTTAATTTAAAGTGTACTGACAATGATAACCATCCAGGATTTATTTTGGCTCATCCCATCGGCTTCCGTGCTGGCCCTCATTTTTGCGGGCATCTTTTTTTACCGCATGAAAGCGCAGGATGAGGGGAACGAGGTCATGAAAATGATCGCCCGGCATGTCCGTAGCGGCGCCATGGCCTACCTGCGGCAGCAGTATAAGATTGTCGCCATTTTCTTTGTGCTCATTACTGTTGTCTTCGCTTTTCTGGCCTACTGCCTCCACATTCAGAACCCCTGGGTTCCCTTCGCTTTCATTTCAGGCGGCTTTTTCTCCGGTCTGGCCGGCTACATCGGAATGAAGACGGCTACGTATGCTTCCGGCCGCGTGGCGAATGCCTGCCGCCATTCCCTGGATGCCGGGCTGCAAATAGCTTTCCGCTCGGGCGCCGTGCTAGGCCTGACCGTCGTGGGCCTTGCCATGCTTGATATCGGTGCCTGGTACTGGGTTCTGGATTGGTTTTACGGGGACATGGAGCTTTCCATGCGCCTGGTCGTCATTACTACCACCATGCTGAC
>ENA-OOWZ01000472-OOWZ01000472.1-human-gut-metagenome-genome-assembly--contig:-NODE-472-length-22243-cov-3.000631_pt1 | contig 22243 bp, 20 predicted proteins | sample MGYA00241580_ERZ501329 | MGnify/ENA primary metagenome ERZ501329 (study PRJEB25962, sample SAMEA2042923) | human gut metagenome | biome: human gut; feature: human-associated habitat; material: faeces... | reverse complement strand
GGCGGGTAAAGGCAAAGTTATGACCGCTTTTAATGCGACGGACAATCTCAAGGCTTCGGCACAGGAGGCGGAAGCTCAAGATGCGGAACAAAGCATGAAGGACGTAGCCAAGGATACTGTTAAGGCAGCTCCTAAAGTTGCGGCAGATGCGGCTTCGGGAAACGTCCCCGGCATTGTAGCCGATGCTGTTGATTATGCGTCGAAAACGCTTCCAAAGCTTGTAAAGATACTTCCGGTGTTGCTTCTGTGTGTATTGCTTATCGGTGCATCTATATTCAGTATGGTCGGGATGTTGCCGTCAGTTATGTACGGAGGTCTTGAAGAAAAAGTTGAGGAACGACAAATCAACAAGGCTCAAAATGTTATCGAAGAGGAATATGAAAAAAGAATATCCGCTGTTGTAAGCGACATTATTAAACAAACTAAAAACGAGGCGGAAATCGGTACTTTTTCGGCGTGGAAACGTATTGTTGCCGGAAAGAACGATAACTACACCGTTACTGTTCAGCGTAAGAATGAAACAGACGCTGTTATTACCGTTAAAAACAACAAGACTTCTACCGGACTTAAAATAACCGTTAATCAAATTTACTTGACGGATTATTCTCCGTTAAAAGCCGATAAGGTAGCTTTGATAAATTCTTACGCTTATAAAGACGCATATAAAGACACTAAAGAATATCTGTCGGGTGAAGCTGTACCCGACGAAACACTCTTTGAGACAACAAGCAATACCAAATGGAGAAGCAAAGACACTTCAGGTCTAAAAAAATGGCTTGAAGATAATATGAACAGTCTTGTTACATACAGTGTAAGCGAAGAGGCTCAGGTAACGGAAGACGGGTTTACGTATAGACAGCTTACGTACTCTGTAAACGGTATCTTTACCGAAGACGATATTTATGCGGCTTATGGCTTCTCAGATGCTCAAAAAGAACAGCTTAAATCATTGAATTTTGCCGGAAATATGTACCTCGCCGCGTGTGATGACACATCTCCGGAAGGCACGGAGAAATTATCATCATCCAACATATACCCGAAGCTTGATGTTTACACAAACCTTGTAGGCGGTAACGACAACCTTATCTGGTCTATGCTTCCGTCAGATTATAAACACTTGATTGCTGATAACGATGAAACAGGCACGGCAACAATTATTCGTGAGTTTATAACCGCTGCAAAAAATCAAGTCGGTTTTGTTGCTGGAGAAAACAACAACAATCCCTACAGTGAATGGAACAACACTAACAGTGCCTACTGGAACGCTGCGTTCCTAAGCTATTGTGCGAACACGGTGGATTCGGTTCTTAATACCGGCACGAAACTGCTTGACAATGTTATACCGAACACAGGCAGCGTCGATTACATGACAGGCTTCTTGTTTAACAACAACTATGTGTGGCATTACAAAAATGATAATTATGTACCCCAAATGGGCGATATTGTAGTTTTGTATGCTCCACAGCAGACTATAAACGCGGATGGTAGCATAACTACTGTCGATACTCCGACAGTGGCGGAAACGTGTCCGGAACTTAACATTTCAGATACAGAACTCAGAGCAACCGCTCTGGGCCTCGTAGAAACGGTTTCTGGCGGAACTGTAACGTTTATATGCGGTGATACGGCAAATCACGCTGTGGAACGTCTGGCTCTTGATTTGAGCGATTATAAGATAGTGGCTTATGTTACTCCCGATTACGGTAGCATTACAAACGGTACTGACGACTCGCTCATATACGACGGCGAGGTTTTTGATAAGGGTTCTTTTCTTTTCCCCGTTAAAGGAACAGTAACCGTTTCGGCTCTGTATCCTTTGTATCCGAGCGGTACGCCACATTCGGGACTTGACCTTGCTTGTCCTATCAATACGCCTATCGTTGCGGCAAATTCCGGTACTGTTGTAAAGATAGACAACGCTTGCAAAACTACTTACGGTAAGTTTATTAAGATACAATCAGATACACCATCAGGTACAGTTTACTGTATATATGCTCATCTTAATCAAATATGCGTGAAAGAAGGCGATACCGTTTCCGCAGGAAGTGTTATTGCTCTCTCAGGTAATACGGGTAACACTACAGGCCCACATCTTCATTTCGGTGTAAAAAACAGTGCCGGAATTAACGTTAATCCTGTTCCTTATCTGGCTAAAAGCTCGGATATTCGTCTTCATGCAACTATTGTCAATTAACAAGAAAGAAAAGAGGTGTTTTTATGACAGAACAAGAAAATCTTTCACCCGCATATGTCATACCACGTAATTACGAAGATAGCTTTATTACCGCCGGCGGACTTTCGTTCAGAAGTATTGGCGAGGGTGCTCTGCTCGCAGCTTTAACAATTCCTATCTTTATTTTCTTGCCTATCAGATTGCTTTACAGAGCTATTCTTATAGCTGTATTCGGCGGTGCGCTGTTTGCTTTCGGCGTTATAGGGATTAAACACTGCTATCTTTCCGAGTTTATAACGAAGTTCTTTAAGTTTAAAAGAAGCTGCCACGTTGTCGAAAGAGACGATAGTCACGTTTTTGACAACCTGATAGCCGAAACTGAAGATGCAGAAACACAAAATGATAGCGTAGAAGAAGTCGTCGAGTCGGAAACAGTAGAGAAGGATGCTCTTGATTCAGATTCGTTGATTTCCGAAAAAGAAACCAAAAAGAAGCCCAAAAAGGGCAAAAAATCGAAAAGATAAGTCATATATAAAAAAAGAAAGGAGGTGCTTTTTTATGAAAAAACCCGAAACTTCAACTGAAAGAAAAAACGAAAGTGATAAGAGAGGTTTTAAAGAGTTCTGGGCTAACAAATCTACACGATGGGCGTTTTGGGCGTTTATCGCTGTTGTTCTTGTAACTATCGGTGTTTTCATCCTTAATGCAACAGTCAATATTTAATTTGTCGGTTGTCAAGGCTCCTTACTTACAGTTTTGTTTTTTTAAGACTAAAGACGCTGTGCTTTTGCATGGCGTCTTTAGTTTTGTGAATTTGTTCATAAATTAAATTCAAACAAAAGGGCAAATTTGTAAAAAAACTTTTCATATATAGGTGTAAGCAAACAATCACCGCAGTAATTACTTACAATAATTACTGCGGCATTAAACAAGAAATTACTTCTTGGTTATTTCTTTACAGCAAGCGACAATCGTCAATATTGATGCCATCAAACTTGCATTGGTGGTTAACATTTTAACCAATTCACAAAACTGTGAATAAACATCCATAGAAGCACCTCCTTTATTTTAGATTTAGAAACAAAGTTTTCTTCTTCATTAAAACCTTGTTAACGTAAATCAAAAAAAGAGGTTAATTTCTTGCTTCGTTGATTTTAGGACAGTCTGTAATTCCTTGCAAGATTGTTTGCTTACATCTACATTTATAAGTATGAGTAAAAGCAAAAAACAAATTCAAACAAAAGGGCAAATTTCTTTGATTTTCGGTCATATATAAATGAAAGGAGAGCCTCAGAAAAAAACAAAAACCGTGTGAAGATAAAGAGTAAATCTCTATTTTATGTGTGCTTTGTCTTGACACAAAATCAAAAATAACTACAATATATCTGAGGTGGTAAAAAACTATGAAAAAATTTAACTTAAAAGAAGCGGTCAAAAACCTTAACGAAAAGCTTAAAAACGACAAGAAGTTTAAAGCTCGTTTTGCTACTCTTACCGTAGCGGGAGTAATCGTTATAGCAACTGCGATAACCGTTCCTACGGTTGTGCATAACAACAAAATCAAAGCGGAAGAAAACACTACGAATGTTGCCGTGCAGGCTGAACCGGAAACCGAGACTACAACATTGCCCGATGGCATTGAAACTACCGTCGATGCGGAAGGCCACGTTGTACCCGTAACCGACGAAAGCGGTAATTTTGTTTATACCACCGCTACGCCGGAAACAACCATAGCTGCTATCGAAAGCACCGCAGCAAACATTAACAACAACACAAACAACACCGCCGGAGGCAACAAGGGCAGTTCAAGCAATACAGGCAGCTCAAACAATAAAAGCACGGGCGGCAAGAAAAACACAGGCGGCAATAAAACAAACAGCGGTAACAAAAACAACTCAGGCAATAAGGGCAACTCCGGTGGCTCAAATAGCAGCGGTGGCAGTCAGCAACAGGGTACTCGTCCTGTGACCGAAGCCGATGTCAAGGCTATTGTTGAAGAAGCTAAAGCTTATGCAAGAAATAAATACGGCTTTGTTATAGACTCGTCTTTAACCGAGGTCGGCACTTCTTGGGGCCCAGAGTTAGGCATAACCAAAGAGTTCGAACCCGGAGACGACAAGCTATATGCTAAACAGTTACATGACAGGATTGATAGTACGTATAAGAGACAAAAAGCTAATTTTACCGATGAAGAATGGGAGAAAATGCTAAAAGAGCATCCGGAAGCTCTTGGTCTTAACATCTTCTATAAGTATCGTCCTAACGACAGCGCGGAACCGTATTACGTTTATGTTGTTTTTTGATTTTTTGTAGAAAATACTTGCTTTTTACAGGAAATAAAGTATAATAAGTAAAGTGTTATCCGCACCCAGCGATAGCACTCCTCACGAAGATAAGGTCCTCTTTTTGGAGGACTTTATTTTTTTAAAATTAAGTTGTGCTAAAATGTTTTTGAAAAAAAGCTGACATTGACACGTGAAAAAAATCGTGAAAAAAAGTTGACATTGACTTTAAAGAAATCAATATGTTATAATAAGTACAACAAAAAGTGCGAAAAAACAATCAAATAACGAACATCAGACCGTTTCCCTATGGGAAGCGGTTTTTTTGTGCCTTTTTTTACATCGAATTTTCGTAAAAAGGGCAAATATGAAAAAAACCTTTTCATATATAGGTGCAAGCAAAAATCAAATTTTCAAATAAGAGGAGGTATCAATATGCTCTTTGTTCCGAACTTTCCGAATTACGGTACGGGCTTTTCGTAGCACCGCAGCACATATGCAAAAATGCAAAAAATATTACTGTAAGTGTTTAAAAAACAAAATTTATACGAAAGGAGAAATCCAACCATGAACACTACAAGTATTCATTTAAACAACCGAAAACAGACAAAAATCGTAAGAATCGTGTCCGTCTTTCTTGCCGTGCTGATGATGTTGTCGGTAATACCGCTGACTTCATCGGCTATAAGCGATGGAGAAACCGTAAGAGTTACCGGCAGAAACGACTGGATAAGCGGCTTTTATTATGACTTTACTTCACATAAAGAGTTAGGCTTGGGCGGTAAACACGGTCAGCATCAAAGACTTAAAGCCAACGGGCAGGTTGCCTATTGCGTTGAGCCGGGCGTACAGGTGCAGGAAGGTAATAAAACAGCAAGTTCAGTTATTAAAGGCTTGTCATATAACCAACAGCAGCTTATTAAATACGCCTTTATCTACGGATATAACGGTACTTCGCGATACGGATACGCAAGTGATGTTGAAGAGGTTGCTACACAGGCTATTATGTGGGCTATTGTTAAAGGTCTATTTAACACCGATAAAACTGAAACGTTCCTCAACTGTGCTTTCGGAGGCAAGACAAGCTCCGCAAACAGAGATGCTTGTAAAGCCGTATATTACAAGATAGAAGCTCAGATATTGAGTCATGAAACAACACCGAAATTTACAACATCCAGAAAAGAATGGGCTTATGGCAAGACCATAACTCTCGATTACAACCCGAACACGGGCAGATACGAAAAGAGCATATTTGACGATAACCACGTTATATCTGGATATACGTTTAGTATGCCGGGCGTTGAGTTTGAAGTTGTGGGTAACTGGCTTAACATATTCACAACAAATGAGTTTGACGGTTCGGAAGTAGTTACAGGCGAAAGGACCAACAACTCGTTTTCAAATCCGTTGCCTCAGCTTACGGCTATGTACTGCGTTGGTCCGGGTCAGACTACGGCTACGGCAGTATCAAGAAACGACCCTGTTAATGCGTATTTCTCTCTCAAAACAGAGGGTAGAGGAAAAATACAGATAAACAAACATGCCGAACAAGGCGATAGTCAGGGAATGGTATTCAATATAAGCGGTAACGGCATCAATATGGATGTAACGATAAACAGCGGAAACGGATATGACGGATATGTTGTTGTAGACGATTTGCGCCCCGGTACATACACAGTTACAGAAAAGGCAACAGGCGAAAAGTATTATGTAGAACCTGATTATCAGTATACAACCGTTACGCCGAACAACACTTCAAATGTTTGGTTTTCAAACAACCTTAAACGCGGCAACATTGAAGTCAGAAAGAACGCTGAAGACGGTATTAAGTCAGGATACCAATTTAACATATCCGGTACAGCAATTGACGGCGAAACAATAAACGAAACAATCACTACAAACGCTGAGGGTGTTGCTACCAAAGAAGGCTTACCTATAGGTACATACACGGTAAAAGAACTTAACTGTCCTTCCTATATGGTAGTGCCGTCAGACCAGACTGTTACCGTTAAATATAACGAAACCTCTTCTGTAACCTTTGACAACAAATACAAACGCGGAGATTTGGTTCTTTCAAAAACAGACGCGGAAACAGGCGATATAATACTTGCTGATGATGCCGTATTTGCAGTAAGCGAATATAACAAAAACACAAACGAATATGATTTCGTGTGCAACTTGTCTCATTCGTCTACACTTGACAACGACAGATACGGTTGTACCGACGGTTATTATGTCAACAAATTGCCCGTAACGGAAAAGAATGACGGAAAGTACAGAGTAACCGAAAAAACAGCTCCTACCGGATATGTAACAGACGGTAGGTCTTATGACGTTGTAATATCAAATGACGGCGATGTTATTAAGGTAAACGACGGTACTGTAGTTAACAAAATTCAGAGAGCACAGATTAACCTTACTAAAACCGATAAAGAAACCAACAAAGCTCTTAGCAATGCTGTTTTTGATATATATGCAAGAGAAGACATAATTGCTAACGGTGTTACAATGTTTAAAGCCGGAACAAAAGTCGGTACATTAACGACCGGCGAAAACGGGAAAGCTCTTTCAAATGCGCTTTATCTCGGTGAATATTATCTCAAGGAAGTCAGTGCTCCTACGGGATATGTCCTTAACAAAGACAATCACAATGTTTCATTGAAATACGACGGACAGAAAGCTGAAGTATACATTCAATCGGAAACAGTTTCAAATATGCCGCAGAAAGGCATTATTGAAATTTCAAAGATTGATGCTGAAACCGACCGCCCGATAATAAAAGGTGCTGTATACGGTGTTTACGCAAGCACTGACATAGTTGTAAACGGCGATGTTAAGTACAAGAAAGACCAGCTCGTAGATAAAGTCTCTACAGATAACGGTAAAGGTGACAGCAAGAAATTGTATCTCGGAACATATTATGTCAAAGAATTGACGGCTCCGGAAGGATACAACAAGAACAACAACGTATACTATGTTCCCCTGATGTATCAAGGTCAGGATGTAAGCATCTTTACGTTTAAAGTTACCGACAAAGATGTATCTCAGAAGGGCAGAATAACAGTAACTAAGACCGATTCGGAAACGAATAAAACTGTCAAAGACCTTACCACCGAATTTGAAGTATATGCTAAATCCGACATAATCGTAAACGGTGAGATTTTATATAGTGCCGGTCAGCTTGTAACAACAATAATGACTAAAGACGGTGTGGCTTCAACAGAAAATCTTCCTCTCGGTGATTATTTCGTTAAGGAAAAGACGGCTCCCGTCGGTTATTCCGTCAACACAGAAAGACATGATGTAAGCCTTACGTATGATGCGGAAAAGGAAACTGTATATGCAGAAACCACAGTCTCTAATGCACCGCAGAAAGCTACAATAACAGTTCTTAAAGCAGATAAGGAAACGAATATCCCTGTGGAAAACGCCGTCTATGTTATTAAGGCTGCCGATACTATTAAGGTAAATGGAAAGACCGTATACAGAAAGGGCGAGAAGGTAGCCGAATTGACTACCGACAAAAACGGTAAAGCCACAAGTGAACCTCTGTATATAGGACAGTATATCGTTACCGAGAAATCAGCTCCAAAGCCTTACGTAAGGGACAAGAACAACTATACGGTTGACATTACGCCCGTAGACCAGAACATTACTCTGTATAACAAGAACTGTGAGGTCACAAACCTTGCGCAAAAAGCTACTATCAAGCTTACAAAAACCGACAAGGAAACAAACAAAGCTTTGAAAGGTGCAACTTTCAATATTGTTGCAGCAGATGACATAACAGTTAACGGTGATGTTAAATATCACAAGAACGACATAGTAACGTCGTTTACCACCGATGAAAACGGTGTTGCAATATCACCCGAACTCTATCTCGGTTCATACAAACTTATTGAAACAACTGCTCCTAACGGATACGTATTAAATACGGATGAAGTATTGGCAAACCTTGAATATCAAGGTCAGGAAGTCGAAGTGTTCCAGAACAGCTACACAGTGCAGAATGCTCCGCAGAAAGCCAACATTGAAATTACCAAATCCGATGTTGAAACCGAAAAACCGATTAAAGGTGCTGTGTACGATATATTCGCTGCGGAAGACGTAGTTGTTAACGGCGAAGTTAAATATACCAAAGACCAATTGGTCGATACCGTAACTACCGACGAAAACGGTAAGGCGGTTACAAAATATCTTTATCTCGGCAACTATTATATTGTTGAAAAAACCGCGCCTTACGGTTATGTTATTAACAATACCAAGCAGAATATATCATTGACATACAAGGGTCAGAATGTAGTTACATTTACCGACTATGCAAGCTTTGAGAACGTCGCTCAAAAGGGTGTTATCGAAGTACGCAAGTCAGGCGAAGTGTTAAGCAGCGTTGAAAAGAATGAAGATAAAAACGGTAAAATATACACTCCCGTATATGCCGTAAAAGGTCTCAAGAACGCCGTATATGACATTATTGCTAACGAAGATATTTATACTTCTGACGGTACAAAACGTGCTTCTGAGGGCGAAATTGTCGATACTGTGAAGACAAATAGTGAAGGTGTTGCAAAGAGCAAAGAACTTTATCTCGGCTCATATAAAATCGTTGAAAAAACAGCACCTTACGGTATGACCCTTAACAATATTCCGCAGTATGTTACACTCTCGTATGCAGGACAGAACGAAAGCATTGTATCTGACTCCGTATCGTTTACAAACGAAAGACAGAAGGCTACCGTTACAGTTGACAAGCTTCTTGAAAAAGATGACCTTTACAACATAGGTAACGCAGATGAGATAACAAATGTTAAGTTTGGTCTCTATGCGAACGAGAACATTCTTGCCGACGATAACACGGTTCTTCCGAAAGACGGACTTATAGAAATCGCTTCGGCGGACAAAGACGGACATATAATATTTAACAGCGATATTCCTCTTGGTAAATACTATGTCAAAGAAGTATCGACAGACAAGCATTATATACCGTCCGATGTTAAGTATCCTGTAGAGTTCAATTATGCCGGTCAATCCGTTCTTGCCGTTACCGTAACAGCCAATGACGGGAATGCCGTGGAAAACGATATTATTCGCGGCAAGATATTGGGACATAAGGTGGACGATGACGGCAATTCCGTCGCAAACGCTACAATGGGATTGTTCTCAACAACCACAACCGAATTTACTAAGGACACGGCGTATCTTGTAAGCAAGACCGATGAAAACGGTGCATTTGTGTTTGATAATGTTCCTTACGGAGACTATATCGTAAGAGAAATTGAAGCTCCTGAGGGCTTCGTATTAAGCGAAAAGTCTACCCCGGTATCTGTTACGGATAATGCTCAAACTGTTGAAATCAAAGTTCTGAACAGCATTATAACCGGAAATGTAACCGTTACAAAGGTTGATAAAGAATATAAGGATAAAAACATTGCCGGCGCGGTATTTGACATATACCTCGACGTAAACGCCAACGAAACTTATGATGAGGGTGTCGATACGTATTACGGAACAATGACAGATAATCACGACGGCACATACATAGCCGAAGGGTTGCGTTATAACGGATATTTCCTTCACGAAAAAACAGCCCCTGAAGGTTTTGTGGCGGACGACGAATATTATTATTTTGAAATAAGAAATAATAACGAGACTGTTACTGTTTCAAATAATGACGAAAATACGTTCGAAGACCGTCCTATAATCGGCACTGTTGAAATTACAAAGACCGATGTAGCTACAGGTGCTCTTATTCCGAACGCAGGTTTCAGAATTTATGACGCCGACGGCAATGTCGTCGCCGAAGGGTATACCGATGAAAACGGTGTAGCAACATTCACATTAAGATATGGTAAATACACGTATCAAGAGTTTGATGCTGCTCCCGGTTATATTCTTGATGAAACACCACATGAGTTTGAGATTAAAGAAGACGGCGAAATCGTAAAAGCTGATATGACTAATGAGGCAATACCGGCCGTTGAAATACCTCAAACCGGTACAGCCGGAAAAGCAATCGCTGCTTTCACAGGACTTTCAGCTCTTAGCGTTATCGGAGTTTATTTTGTTAAAAAGAAAAAGTCCGAAGCGTAATTAAGTGAAAGCAGTATTCAAAACAAATCAAAAGTTAAGAAGGTCAATGCCGATTGGCGTTGGCTTTCTTTTTTGCAAAAAGGGCAAATTTGCCGAAAAATATTCCATATATTGTTGTAATAACATGATTTTTTAGGCGGTGATAAAATTGAAAAAAGACAACAATGTAATGAGCTTTGAAGACGTTATCGGGAACGTCGAAATCAAAGACAACGTTATTATAACGCCGGATAAGAGGTATGTAACAATCGTTGAAATTGCCCCTATTAACTTCGACTACAAGACGGCGTTGGATAAAGAAAAAATAATTGAGGGCTTTGCTCAGCTGACTAAGATAGGCCCGGTAACGATGCAGATAAAAAGTCTTTCGCGCCGTGCTGACGTAAACAAGTATATAAACGTTTTGAATCACGACTTTGCTCTCGAAAAAGACTCTCATTTAAAGCCATATCAAGATGATTATATGCGGCTTATAAAACGCTTGGGAGTTTATTCGGGTTTATCTCGTCGTTTTTTCATAGTTCTTGAAGCCTGCGGCAATGACACAGAAAAAATAAAATCCTTTGATGATGCTGTTTATTATCTTGACAAGGCTAAACAAAAGATAAGGCGTTTTATTCGCAACTGCGGAAATGAAACATGCAACTGTGATGCTTGTGTAAAGAACGGCGAAGTGATGGAGCATTGCGTACAAGGTTCTTGTTCAAATTTCAAAAGCGTTGAGCAAGTCAAAGCCGAAGCGTATAAAGAGTTTGCGGAGAAGTTGAAGAAAGAGCTAAGTTTTGGACACTATATTCAACCTGACCAAATTGACAACCTTTTTAAAGAAATGGAGGGTGAAGATTGATGAAGGCATATCTTGTTAAAGATAAAGACGAATTCTGTGCAACAGTCGTATTTGCAGAAACAGTAGGAAAAGCAAGAGCGTTGGCAATGTCAACCGAGTGTTGCGAAGATGTTGATTTTTGTGATATTCAAGTAAAAAGACAACCACAGTTAGATAAATACTATGTTGATGGAAAAAAGGAAATGGATTGGTTTAATCCACAAGATAGAATTGTACTTGTTAAAGAGTGTGGTTTTGTATGTGACCCTGATTATTGGGAGAGTAAACATTGTGAGGTATGTTCTGCAAAAGACTATTGTGATACATATCTTGAAATGGTTGGTGAAGAAGAATGACTTGTAAAGATTGTGCTTTCGTATTTGATAAAGAGCACAATTTGCCAAGATGCAGTTATCCCTGCTTGTGTTGTCGTGATAATTCGCTGTTTAATTTGGCATTAAAAGACTGTTATAGTTACTATTATTATGGACACATACCAAAGAACACAAGCACAGGTGAATTTGCAAAATTAGTTAGACATTAAAAGGAGAGCTGAAGAATGAATAATTGTGAAAAAACAGCAAAGCTGTTAAAATTAGCAAGTGAAAATCCTGAATTACCTATCATATTTGAAGTTGACAATGAAGTAGTACCAAATGATGAATACGGTTGGTACTTAGGTTCTATGTCAAGTTGTCGTGTAGGTGAATACGCTATATTGAACGAAATGGTAATTGACGATAGAGAAGAGTTCAAAGAAAGATATTATGATTACAATTACGATGAGCTTGATGAAAGGTTCCCCGGAGATTGTGGAAATGAGAATGCGGAACTTGAAAAATATCTTAATAAAATTGCAGATGAAAATTTCAAAACAGCAATCATTGTTTCAATATCTCCTTATTCGGAATAAGAAATAATCTACTTGTCAAATTACGGTCAAATATTGTATGATATAATAAACTTACTTTGTAGAAAGGAATTGCTTGCTATGTTTTGCTTAAAATGTCAAAAGGAAACGCCTGAAAACAGTGTATATTATATTTGGGCGAATAAAAACGATTTGAAAGAATGGTGCGTGTCTAAATCTCCATGCTTGTTTGAAGATTTTACGCAAGTTGCAACTTTGAAGAGCATAATAGAGGAAACGTCAAGCAGCTTGAAAAACATTATTATAGACGAAGTAAAATAACTTAGAAAGTCGGCATCTTTTGATGTTGGCTTTCTTTTTTTGCGCATTTTCTTGACAACACTTGGCTGTTGTGATATACTTAATACATAATGAAAATATAAAAAACAAAGTATATCTGCTATCCGTTTTCGGCTGGCAGATTTTTTTATTTTATAGAACAAAACATAGAGTCATATCTTTGCTTTCGGCAAGGTTATGGCTCTTTTTTTAGGAAAGGAGGCTTTTTGTTTGTGACTCTATTAGAACGCCTTGAAGCTTTTGAGCATAATCAAACAGAAGCTTGGTATAAAGACATATACATACTTAACAAAGGGAAATACGCTAAGGCTCCGGTCGTAAATGTAGACGGAGAAAAAGTGGTGAAGATGTATGGAAATGTATATGTAACGAAATATGACGAAACACGAAAGGCGTGGTTGGTAAACACAAAATACGGGCTGTACCGTTTTTGATAAAAATTAAAATAAAAAGTAAGGAGATGATTATAAATGAGTTTTCCCTTGGCTTTTGCTTTGGATACGTTAACTAAGGAAGAAGTCGTCGATAAAATCAGAGACTATATAAAAAATAATATGTATTTGAACGACGAACACGACGGAGAATATTCTTTCGATACTTACGTTGATTACGATGATGAAATTTCAACGGAAAGGTTGAAAAAAATCTTCCAAAGCGACGAACCTTTGGCAGAGTTCGAAGAGCAAATAATTGATATGTATGATGACTATTACGACTATGAGCGTGATGAGATAACAACTCAAATTCAAAATGAGTTTGACGAGGGTTATCACGACTTCATTTACGAGTGGGTAAGAGAACACATACATATAAACTTTCCGTTTGACGAGTTCCTGAAAAGAACAGTTTGCGTTGATATAACCGTGGATACGGGTGATGCAAACTACGATTTTACTCTTAACTCGTTTTACGAAGGAAAAATAAATGATTTAGCTTCAACAGTATGGCTGTCTAAACAGCAAGGATACAGTAAGACACAGCTTAACAAGGCTTATAACGAAGGCGATTACAGTAAGAACAGCTTTTTAGAAAGTCTTGTTGCGGAATACGTTAATGAATGTACCGGTATAAATGCACTTACATTTCTTGTTAAGATGCCATTAGGGCAGGCTATAGCAATACTGGAAGCGAAAAAAGAACTTGAAAAAACAATAACGAAAGACGAAAAATATTGCCCCAAGAAAATTAAAGACAGGAAGTACCTTGTTTTAGATAAGGATGTTAACTGCGGGCTGATAGACTTTTGGAACGGCTCAGGAAGTCTTTTAGAGCTTAAACTTGAAAAGGATGTCAAGCTCCCGATAAAGTTTGTTCACGAGATTTTGCCTGACAGCTGCTACAAATGGGGCTTTAAAAACATTTACGGCTGTGACGATTCGTTTTATGAGGAATCATTGATAAGTTTTAGTCTGTAAAAAAAATAAACCAAGTAATTATATATAATAAAAAAGGAGAAAAATTTTTATGAAAGTAACGTTTACAAATTCAGCAGAATTCAAAAAAGCTCTTGTCACTTGTGCGAGAGCAGCGGCGAGCAAAAGCCCCGTTCCGGCGTTAGAGTGTTTAAAAATAACCGCTACGGCGGACAACAAGGTTATAATAACAGGATATGACCTTGTAACGGGTATAACAACAACGCTCTGTGATTATATAACAGTGCAGGAACCGGGAGAGATATTGACAAATGCCAAAACGTTTGTATCTCTTGCAAAGAAGCTGCCGACAACGAAGACAATAGTTATTGAGACTTTTGATGATAAAAGCGTCAAGGTATCAAAACCCGGTATGGAATTTAACCTGCCTACGGTAGATATAAAGACCTATCCCAATTTGCCGTCGTTGGAATCAGCAAAAAGCTTCACGGTTCCTTTCGGTGATATGAAGGAAAGTATTGAACAGACACTTTTTGCGGCAGGAGACAATGACGAAGCGAGTCTTGCCAAGGGCTGTGCGTTCAGTCTTGAAGTAGAAAAAGGCGAAATGAAAGCATTTGCGCTTGACGGATTCAGGGTTGCTTGCCGTAAGACGAAGATAGCTGACGACTCAGTATCGTTCAAAGCAAAGCTGCCGAAGAATGTGTTGTTGGAGCTTGCGAAAAGCAACACCAAAGATGATGAAAACGTAATCGTGTCATATGACAAGAGAAACATTATCTTCGATATAAACAACAGCCGAGTAATAGGAAGGCTGTACGGCGGAAACATATTTGACGTGGACGCGCTGACTGCAAAAATAACAAAAGACAACACAGTGACCTTTAATGTAAACACATCTGAATTTCAGGATGCGGTTGACAGTCTCATTCCTCTTTGCACCGCAACGGAAAAAACTATCGTTGTGAAGTTTACAAAGAACGAGATTGAGTTTTCAATAGCCACAGCACTCGGAACAGCAAAGGTAAGTGTTGAGGCGAAGTCAAATGCCGAAGCAGAGTTGGTTATGGGATTTAATATTAACTATCTGTTAGAAGCAGTCGGAGCTGTAGAAAGCGAAGACTTTGAAATGACGGTAGGTAATGCATACAATCCCATTAACATTTTGGACGGTAAAGCTAATTTCATAACCTTGCCGGTTAGAATAAAGACCGCTGCATAATTTATGCTTGAGAACGGTTTGAGAGTAGTGCAAATCATTGATACTTGGATTACGCAATTAAACCGAACGTACAATTTATAATGAAAATTTAGAAAGTCAACATCAATTAGGTGTTGACTTTCTTTTTTTGTGTGATAAAATGATACGTTCTGAAAAAATATGCGGTTTTTTGCTTTTTTCAGACACAAAAGGAAGAAAGAAAAAACATTACGGAGGGCCATTTTATTTATGAAAAATGCGACTACAACAAAAAAAGAGTATGAATATTATCGGTTGGCGAAAGAAGCAATTGATAGAGGAGAGGCGGAAAATGCACTCTTTAATATCAGAAAAGCTCTTGAAAGAGTTGTAAAAGTTCTTTGCGGCCAATGCAATATTGATACTTACAAGGTGGATTTATGTGACCTAATCCAGAAAATCAGAGAAGCAAATATGATTGACGAAAAAGAGGAATCTCTTCTTCACCGTATAAGGATTAAGTCTAATTGTGGAGTCCACGCCCAAGAAGAGACCGAAAGAGAAGCGACTATTGATGATGCTGAAGAGTGTTTGCATCTTCTTAACCAAGTGCTTAAAGCTTTTGAAGGGAAATTAGAAAACACGGAAAAAATTGAAACAGCCAAAAAGAATAATAATGTACCTATGCGTAATCCCGATTATTATTCTCCCAATCGCCGTTATTACGGAATGTGGTATAATTGTTACACTAAGCCTGACCTTATGCGCATACCTGAGTACGTTGATTTAAACAACAAAGCCAATAAAGGCGATATTCAGGCAATGCTTGATATTGCTGTCGGTTTTCTGCCGAAGCAAATTCAATGGGGTGCTTTTCAATCTGTTTGCGTATCTTATGATTATTTCCGTGGATGTTGCGATGCGAAAGTGTATTTTTCTAATAATAACTATCTGTACGATGCGAGATATTATTATTGGATTGTTAAAGCTGCGACTCTTGCAGCCAAAAGGGGACTTGCAAATGAATTTGTCCCGCTAAAATATATTGCTACGGCGTTACTTGAAGCCTTAAAAATTTCATGTTTATATAATAATAACACTTGTCAGAATTTCACTAACAGAAACCATTATGATATGTTTGAAAAAATTTATGACGTGAAATATTCCAAAGCTTTAAGTTGTTCCGAACTTGAGGTTTTTAAATATCTTATAAGTCTTATTAACACGTATGGGAATGATATTATTTCTCCCGTACATGAGGAAACAAGCATAAATCAAATTAAATATATTGTCATTATTTCTCAAGCCCGCAATGATTTGTTGTGCTTATATTGGGGTAATCGTATGAAACAATACATAGATAATAGTATTGCTATATCGGAAGACGATTTAAAGAAGCCCGCTTTTTACAGTATTGATAAATATAGGAACGACTGTCGCTCAAACAAATGTTATTACAATACACTTATATCAAAAGCCCCGAAAGTCTGTATAAATGATGTGCAAATTTCCGCAGAACGATTAGTTTTGGGGAGCGCATGTATGAGCTGTGGAAATGTCAATATGGATACGGCAAACTTCTGTGTACAATGTGGAAAACCCCTGTATAGCACCAAGAAAAAGACGGGAGAGCTATATTACATGAAGGAAATAGTTTACCTTAACAGTCTTGCGCAAGAAAGCACAATAGATAAGAAACGTCGCAATAAGGCTTTATGTAGCATTGGCCATATTTACAGGTACGGTGAAGGCGTAGAACAAGACTATTCCAAAGCTCTTGAATGGTATAACAAAGCTGTTAATGCCGGTAATGCTTCTGCAATGTACAGTATCGGCTATATGTATGATTACGGTGAAGGCGTAGAACAAGACTATTCCAAAGCTCTTGAATGGTATAACAAGGCTGCTAATGCAGGCAACAGTGCTGCAATGAACAATATTGGCTATATGTACGAGTTTAGTGAAGGCGTAGAACAAGACTATACAAAAGCTCTTGAGTGGTATAATAAGGCAGTTAATGCCGGTAATGCTGCTGCAATGAACAATATCGGCCGTATGTACGAGTTTGGCAAAGGCGTGGAACAAGACTATACAAAATCACTTGAATGGTATAACAAAGCTGCTAATGCCGGTAATGCTACTGCAATGTACAATATCGGCTATATGTATGATTGCGGTGAAGGCGTGGAACAAGACTATTCCAAAGCTCTTGAGTGGTATAACAAGGCTGCTAATGCCGGGAATACTGCGGCAATGAACAATATCGGCTATATGTATGATTACGGCAAAGGCGTAGAACAAGACTGTTCCAAGGCTCTTGAATGGCTCAAAAAAGCTGCTGATGCAGGGAATAGTGCTGCAATGTACAATATCGGCTATATGTACGAGTGCGGCAAAGGTGTGGAACAAGACTATACAAAGGCCCTTGAATGGTATACAAGGTCGTACAACAGCGGCTATAAGGACGCAAGTAAGGGCGTTGAAAGAATGAAAGAATTATTACAAGTGTAAAGTAAAGCAAATATAATTAAGGCTCTCTGAGGTGTGATACTCAGTGAGCCTTTTTTGCTTTTTTTACTTGACAGTAGTAAAATACTATGGTATAATTTAAACATAATAAATTATGTATATTAAATAAATTTAATGTTTTGCTGCTATCTTTCGCGCTCGGCGATTGGTGGCGGTTTTTTTATTTATATTGTGTATTTTACGGGAGCTTGCTGTTATCTTTCACGATTGGTGATTGGTAGCAGCTATTTTTTTATCAACCGTCATATTTAAAGGCGGCTGTTATGGTCTTTTGAAGACCGCTTGTTGTAGTAATATGACAAGTATAATATATCAGCCGCCTTCTCCTTGGAGAGTGCGGCTTTCTTTTGTTTTCCGGCTGTTCTATATTTTACAGCCGTTTATATATATCTTACTTTTACTTCTTACTGAAAGGCAGATATTTAATCATGAAAAAGACGTCTAAAATAATAATGGCAGTAGGCATTTGTGCTGTTTTAACAGCAGCACTTACGGTAGCTTTCTCTATTCAAAGGAATAATGATGAAGATATGCCGGAAACAACGACGGTTGTTACGACATATGCAGATGCTTCAGATGTTGAGGCTTCTGTTCCTGAGAGTACATCAAGCCCGGAAAATGCTAAGACAGAAACCAAGGCCACAACTAAGCGCAGAAGTGTTAACAATTCGGTTGTGTCGGTGAAAAGTAACGAGGCAGACAGCAACGACGAGGTTGTAGCTGTACGAAGCAACGATGAAGATTTCGAAGCATCCGTTACCAAAGCCGAGAAAAAAGCCGAAGTTGAAGCTTCCAAAGCAGCCGATGAAATACCGGATGCAGAAGAAGTCGAAATAGCACCGAGTGAAGTTCAAAGCTTGTGGAGTCAAGAACAAAGTAATGCCACTTGCGAACATAAGGGAAAATATTCGAGTATGCACGGTTCGGTTTGATTATTTCATTACATAAAATAATTTAGAAAGTCAGCATCTTTTGATGTTGGCTTTCTTTTTTTGACTTTGTAAGAAAACGTGAAAAAAATGTGAAAAAAACCGTGAAATAAAAGTGAAAAAAATCGTGAAAAAAAGATGACATTGACTTCAAAATAAAGCCGCGATATAATAGTTACAGTGATAAGTGCGAGAAAAAAGAACAAACGCAAAAAACAACCAAATAATGAACATTAGACCGTTTCCCTATGGGAAGCGGTTTTTTTATGTCCTTTTTTACATTGATTTTTTGTAAGAAGGGCAAATTTCACGATTTTTTCATCATATATTGATGCAAATACAACAAGGAGGAAAAACAAAAAATGAATGAAAACAAAAAACTAACCACATCAGGGAGTTCTGATGTTGAACAGAGCAAAGAACAGAAGACGGATGAAAAAAAGATATACTTCGCTCGCAATGTGCAGGACTTGGGCGTAGGGTATAAAAAAGGTGAATACAAGCGTGAAAAAGAGAAAAAAGAATATCAGTATCTTACACGCAAGCAGTTTAAGCGGTTTAAACAGGAGCAGGAAGAACGCGGTAAAGACTATCCCATTGACGGCTTTGCAAAGATAAAAAAGAAATTTAAGGACAAAGGCGACAACATACTGTCTATAAACGGAGACAAATTCGACCATTACAATAAGCGAAGATTTTTCTCGTATACAAAACAGTATGTAAGGACGGGAGAAAACTCCTTTACAAAGATACAGCGTTCGTTAGCCGTAATTATAATTCCGATTTTACTTGTGACGTCTATGCTCGTCGGATTGACGTTTATACCGTCAAAGCCTGACAAACCGCATATGCCGTGGACACCTGTGATAGAAGACACTACAGGGAACAACGACAATAACGGTGAGGAACAGCGACCGGCAGGCATCCAAGTAAAAGGCTTCACCGAATGGACGATACCGGCAAATAAAACAGAGGGATTAGGTATAGACCTCGAAAACCCTGATGGCAACCCGTGCTATTTCTCGTTTGAGATTAAACTCAAAGACTCAGGAGAGGTAATATACAAATCAAACATGGTGCCGCCCGGAGAAAAAATACACAAAATAGACATTTCGCGTGAGTTCTCGCAGGGTGATTATCCGATTATCATACACATTTACACAAACGAGCTGGGAACCGGCGCCGAGATGAACTCGCCGGAGATGCAAGTAACTATGCACGTCAAGTAAGATTGTTCAGAGGCGTGCAATGAAAACAAGACCGTATACAAAAATCTAAATTGAAAGGAGAATTGCTTTGAAGACCAAAGTCTATTACAAGGTACGAGCAGAGCCTTCTTGGGCTGCATTTCAATAAAGACAAAAAATTTCAAGAAAGAAAAAGAGGTAATTAACAATGCATTTTAAGAAAAACGTATTAAAGAAGGCAGTAGCCGCAGCTCTTTCACTTGCGACTCTTTGTTCACTCAGCACAGTAGCTTTCGCTGCTGACAAAACACTTAATCAGGACACCCCGACCGGTACTGCAACCGTCTATTATCAGGCAGGTAAAGTAACCGACCCCGGTACTCCGGAGGACCCGACCGATGATACGGTCAACGGAACATATATAGTAACCATTCCGGAATACATTAAAGCTGCCAAGGTCGGCGAGACCCCGGTAACTGAAAATGTAACTGCCAAAGAAGTCCTTATTCCGTTCGGCAAGACCCTTAACGTAAAGGTTGCATTTGCGGATTCTCTTGTACTTGCTGACTAAAGCAAGAATTGTTCCGGATACAAAAGTGGAATTTTATGATTCACCTTTGGACGCAAACATCGTTTCAGTTGATATTAGCGGCAAAGAATATCTTACACCTTGTAAAGTTAATATGCAGACTTTTGAAGTATATGATATTCAAACCGTTTTTGAAGGCTACGATGGAATGCCATACGATGCTGAAATCGTAGAAGAATATATCATCTTTGACGATATGGAAGATTATCGTTTTCCGTTGAAGCCAAAAGACGAAGTTTTCGGACCGAACTGTTATCAAGATGATGAAGAATTTGATTATTCTGAGGTTGTCAGCTATTGGTACGGTGAGAGTTAGCCGCAGACAGTTGAAGCGGTTGAGTGCAACACAATAAAGGAGTTACAAGACAATGAATAATAACACGGTTAAAATCACAGTCACAGACAGCAGGGGCGATTTAGTCCTTGCTACAACTTCGGAAACATACGCAGCGGACTTACAAAATAATAAAGATAAGTTAAATGTATGGTGGCGTTGCAATGTGGAATACGATAACGGCAAGGTTGGTTATGACTACCCATGCAATCATAATGGGAAAAAACCGCGAAAGGTTATATTTGTAAATGGCAGGCTAATTTATGCTGATTACAATTTCAACATTGAGGGTGTCGAAAATGTTTGCGATACACTCGAAGAAATGTTTGATATTGACTTTAAAAGCAACGAACAGCCGAAAGAACTGTTAAGACTAAACAACAGTAATCTGCATTGGTACGGTGAGAGCAAGTAAGGAAGGAGCAGCGTAATGACTTGGGAAGAATACTCTAAAAAGCCGGGAATTGTACCTTGCGTTAGAGATGCAGATGGACTTGTGGTAGCTCTTTGCGTTGGCTATTCCGACGAAGAACTGCACGAACTCTGCAAAAGACATCGTGGGTGGTACATATCATACTACAAAGAATGAAAAGGAGTAAAAAATTGAAAGTATTTGTTGTTATTGACGAATCTGTTTATCAAATGGAAAGTGATGTTTTTGTAAAAGTCTCTTCAAATTACAAGTCAGCGAAAAAATACTTCGATGACACAGTAAAAGAGAGCAAGGAAAACGACCACTTGTTTGTTGATTTGGAAAATGAAGATTTGGTAGTAGAAGAAAGCGAAAACAGTTTCTGCGCTTACCGATATGGTTGTTACTGTACGGACCACATTAACATTTTCATTGAAGAACAAGAAGTAATTGATTGAATATTAGGAGGAAAAAAATATGTCACATTTTGCAACTTTAGTAATTCACAAGGAAGGTGCTGATATTGATGAAATTTTAGCACCGTTTTGCGAAACGGATGAGGAGTTCTTTGAATTTTATGATTTTACAGATAAATTAAAAAAAGAATATAGCACCGATACGGCTAAAAGAGTAAAAATGCCGGACGGTAAATACTATGACTGTGGCGATAAAATATTCGCAAAGGAAGTTTCCAAAGAGGAATACTATAAAAATCAAAACGGTGAAACACCGACACAGTTTAGAAGCTATATAAGTTTCGGAGGAAACGGACTCGACACAGAATATATACTCTATGATTACATAGAAAAAGGCGGTGTTCTTGCTGATGTTCCTGCAAAGGAAATTATGACGCTCGGAGAATACGCAGAATATTGCGGATATTGTAAGTGTAAGCAAGATGAAAATATTCCTGATGAAGACTCTGTATTCGGATACTATTTCAATCCGAACGCAGAGTGGGATTGGTTTCAAATCGGCGGTCGCTGGAACAACTTCATAAAAACGAAAAGTGGCGTTTTTTGTAATTCTTGTAAAATCGGTGAAATTGATTTTACACCGGACGAAAGAGATATGAAAATAAATCGTCGCTTTTGGGAGATTGTTGTTGACAAAGAACCGCTTAAAGAAG
>ENA-OOWZ01000447-OOWZ01000447.1-human-gut-metagenome-genome-assembly--contig:-NODE-447-length-22777-cov-10.314101_pt1 | contig 22777 bp, 19 predicted proteins | sample MGYA00241580_ERZ501329 | MGnify/ENA primary metagenome ERZ501329 (study PRJEB25962, sample SAMEA2042923) | human gut metagenome | biome: human gut; feature: human-associated habitat; material: faeces... | reverse complement strand
AGGGGAATAAGACAAGGAAATAAAAACGAAGAAATAGAAGTATATACTTATGTAACAGAAGGAACTTTTGATGCTTATTTATATCAGTTAGTTGAAAATAAACAAAAATTTATCTCACAAATAATGACGTCTAAAACACCAGTTAGAGTTGCTGAAGATGTTGATGAAAAAGCATTGTCTTATGGAGAAATAAAAGCTTTAGCAACAGGTAATCCTGATATTTTAGAAAAAACAGAATTAGATACTGCAGTTGCTAAATTAAGGTTATTAAAACAAAGTTTTATGGGAGAAAAATATGATTTACAAGATAGAATAGCAAAACATTATCCAAAAGAAATTAAAAGTTTAGAAGATAAAATTATTGCTATTGAAAAAGATGTTAAACATCTAGAAGAAAATACAAAACCAAATGCTGAAGGTTTTTCTCCAATGATTATTAATGGAACTACTTATACTGAAAAAGCAAAAGCAGGACAAGCAATATTAGATGCTTGTAATAAAAAAAGAAATGCAGATTTAGAATCTATTGGAAAATACCGAGGATTCAATTTAGAGCTTGAATATAGTAGATTCGATAGTTTATTTAGATTATGTATAAAAAACGAATATAGCTATTATATTGATTTAGGAAGTGATGTTCATGGTAATATTCAAAGAATTGATAATTGTCTTGATAAAATATTCGAAAAAATCGAACCTACAAAAGAACAATTAGAAAATGAAAAAGTACAACTTAAAAATGCAGAAGTAGAAGTACAAAAAGAATTTCCTCAAGAACAAGAATTACAAGAAAAACAAAAAAGACTTGATGAGCTTAATATTAAACTTAATCTTAATGAAAAAGATAAGGAAATATTAGGTAACGAAATTGATGATGAAAAAAGTCAAGACTCAAAAAATGATAGAGAAAGATAATTTGTACATTTGTTAAATGTTCTTTATAGTTTTATAATGCTTTATGAAAGGTGGAAGTATTGTGGATGTAGAGAGAGTTAAAGAAAGAAACAAAAGAGTTGCTAAAGCAAATGCAGAATTAAAAAAGATAATTTCATATAATGTTAGATATTACAGAACTATAAGAGGAATGAATGAAGATGAATTAGCATCATATCTTGGTAAAAAGGGACAATATATTAAAAAGTTAGAAAATGGAGAGTTAAAAGCTAATCCTCCTATTGATACTATTGATAAGATAGCTTGGGCTTTAGGTGTTCCTTTTGTTGCAATAATTAAGGATAGGAATGAAAAAAATGAAAAAGATAAATAGTTTTTTTAAGACGAGTTATGAAACTTTTGGATATTTTGTTTCTGATATGCAACTAGATTTACAAAAGAAAAATAAAGTATATTCTAAATTAGAAATGAATAATCAACAACTTTTAAAAAAATATCCTAATGTAAATAAGATACTTGAAAGTACAAATCCTAATAACTTAAATAGTAAAGAATGTCTAGCTTTAATAGAAATACTAAAAAATCTTTTAAATCAAAAGTATATAGAACTAGAAGAAATGTTTTTTAGGGGACAATATGAAATGTTATATACATTAAATAGAATGAATTATTTTGATAAAGATATTGACAATAAAAGTTAATATCTTTTTAGATTGGAGGAAGAAAGTGAAATCAAATAAAACATTATTAGCTGAATTAAATAATAAATTAGAAAAAGAATATAATGAATTTATTCAAGAAATAATAAAATTAGATCCTTTAAGTATTATAAATAAAACTTATGAAATAACTTTAAAGCAGGAAATTAAAGATTTATATGTTGGTAGTGATATTCTTGATAGATATGAAATTAAAGCTCTGCTTAAAAGAAATAATACATTAAAATACTTATATGAGTCTTGGCTTGAATATGATTTTGATATTCATAAGGAAGTAGAAGAATTAGTACAAGAAGATATAAATGAACTATGTAGGGAATATGTTGATAAGCATCTATTAAATTGTAAAGATGATAATAAGTATATTATAATTAGTGACACATTAGAAGAGTTAAATAATTATGATTTTTGTTATCATTTAAAACAAAAATATGGACTAGGAAAGTATGAAACTTTAAGTCCATTATTAGTTAAAGAAATACTTGATAGTGGTGGAACAAGATATTTATATGACTTTCTTAATGAAGTTAAAGATAACAAACAATTAAAATATTTAGTAGATATAAATACCTTTAATAGTAATTTTTATAATAACATTGAAGAAAAGATATTACCTATTTTAAAAGAAACTATAACAAGAGAGAAAAAACAAAAAGATAAAGAGGAAAGATAATGGCATACTTTACTCAAGAACAGATAGATAAAGCAAAAGAAATAGATGTATTATCTTATTTACAAAATAAAAATCCAGATGAATTAGTATATGAATCAAGAGGTACATATCACACAAGAACACATGATAGTTTAAAGATAAGTAATGGTAAATGGTACTGGTTTTCAAGAGGAATTGGTGGAATTACAGCACTAGAATATTTAATACAAGTAGAAGAATATTCATTTACTAATGCAGTAGAACACTTAATTAACCAAAAAGGAATAGAGAAAAAATACATACCAAAGATACAACTGACTGAAAAAGAAATGATAAAAAAGTTAGTTCTACCGAATAAATCTAAATATAATGATAGAGTAATTACTTATTTGACTGATAGAGGAATAAGTAAAACTATAGTAGAAGAATGTATAAATAAAGGTTATATTTATCAAACTTATCCACATAACAATGTAGTTTTTATAGGATTTGATGAAGAAAATAATCCTAGATATGCAGGAGTTAGAGGAACAAATGCAAGTAGATATATGTGCGATGCTTATGGTAGTGATAAAGCATTTTCTTTTAAATTAAAGGCAGTTATTCCAAATAATGAAGTTCATATATTTGAAAGTGCTATTGATTTATTATCTTATGCGACAATAAAAGAAATGAAAAATGAAAAATGGGATGAAGAAAATTTATTATCTCTAGCAGGAGTTTATCAAACTTCAAAAGATGTAATAGGTAGTAAAGTGGCTAAAACAATAACAACTTATTTAAAAAATAATCAAAATATAGATACAATTATAGTGCATTTTGATAATGATAATGCAGGAAGATTAGCAACTAAAGCATTAGAATATTCTTTATCAGATAGTTATAAAATAATTGATGCTCCAGCAGAAAGTGGAAAAGATTATAATGATTTTTTATGTAATTTAAAAAATATAAACTGGAAAAGTAAGTATCAAGTTAAAGAAAGATGAAAAGTAAGTCTTGGTGCAGACTAAGACTTATGTCTTAGCCAGCACTGCAAATGTACTCCTAACATTTGCTGATAGTTAGGGAAACCCTAAACCCCTTTTTGTTAGTATATATACACTTTGTTAAAAAGAATAAAGAAAAATATGATATAATTATATATAGAAGTGACAGATAAATAGTAATTTGTTGAAATGGAGGATTGATTATGAGAAAGACATTATTTGCTATTTTACTATGTGGGGTTATGGCTTTAGGATTAACAGGATGTGGCAAGTCTAGTGTAGAGGATGCTAAAAAAGATTTACAAGAAAGTCAAGAAAAATATGGTTCCGTTGAAAAAGAAACAACTGATGCTTTAGTTGCAAAATTTAATACTGAAGTAATGGATAATGATGGTTCTTCTTTAAATCCAGCATCAACTGATTATTTAACTGAACATAATAATCAGTATTGGTATGGATTACTTGATGGAGTTTCATTAGTAATTGTTCCAGAAAAATATACAGGAGATAAAGCAACTGACATTGTAGACTATATGCTCATTTATGTAGATAAAGCTAGTAAGTATGGTGATGCTGCACTTACATATGCTAAACATTTAATAAAAGCAAATTATAATGAGGCAACGGAAACTGAAATTAATACATTATTAGATGAAGCAAAAACTAAATCGACTGCTGGTAAAACAGCATATAACGGAAAAGGTATCTCTGTTGGTTATTTAGATAGCAGTGATTATTATCAATATCAAGTATTAAGATTTTACAAATAATTATAATTTATTGATTAGTTAGACAAGTAGTAATTTGTTGAAATGGAGGATTGATTATGAAAAAAATATGTATCAGCGTAGGGATTGTTTTGATAGGACTTATTGCAATGGGAATTATAACAAACTATATAGATAGTGGTAGAGTAACAACAGGACATGAACCAAAGTATTGTATCAAAATAGTTAATAATGATGGCAGTAAAGTGACATATTGGGGATTAGGTTATAAAGTTATTAGATATGTTGGAGTATCGCCAAATGAACCTTATGAAAATAATATTGGCGTTAAAATGGGTAGTTGGTTTATGAGATACGAATTAGAACAAAAACTTAGCACAAAAGAAATCAATAATTATATTATTAATTATTTAGAAGATAATAATGATATATCTAATTTTGCATTCAGTTATGTTGATGATATAACTAATAAAGTAATAGTTGGTTTAATAAATAATAGTAAAGAAGAACAAGAAAAGTTTATTAAGAAAGTATTTATTGATGATGAAGCAAAAATATTAGATGCTATAAATAATCAAGAAATAATAAAATTTGTCGAATCTAAAGATGTTTTTGAGGGAGAAATCATTGTTGCAGAAGAAAACTATATAACTGTTGAAGTGTTAAGAGATAGTAAATCATTTAAAGTGAAGGATAAAGTAACAATGAAAATATCAAGGACAACAAATGGTACAAATGATTATTATGCAGTAAATAATAAAGTAAGAGTTACATTTAGTGGTTTAATTGAATATTCAAATCCACCACAAATCAATGCAGTAAATATAGAACTTATATCGTAATGAAAATTACAATTTATTAGTGAGATTGGTTTGAAATATAACTAGTCTTTTTATTTTAAAAGAAAGAATAAAAACAAATGTCACGGGGTGATGATTTTGTCACACATAATATAATAATATAATATAAAGAATTAATATAATAAGAATATAAATATTTATATTAAAAAACAATTATTAAGTTGGTACTTTACTTGTTTTAAAAATATTTTTATATAGCTGTGTTCCATCTGTACTTCTTATATTTGATAAATTAATAGTAATTACTCCGAGTTCTAATTTGTTACTTTTAAATTTATCATTATCTTTTATAGGTATTATTCTTATTAAATCTCTCCAAGTTTTACCTAAAATATTTTCTTTATTGTAGATGTTTGTAATTTTTTGTGGCTTTTACCTTATAAATCTTTAAATGATATTTTGATTTTAAAGATATTTACATAAGTATCATCACATTCATCAAACATATGGTATTTATTATTCTTAATGACAATGATATGTGGCATAACATAAGCAACATTTGTACCTGTTATATTTTTAACATAACCGTTATTTATGATTGGAGTAGTATTTGTAAAACTTCCAATCATCTCAATTTTTCTTTTTAATTTATCGCTTATTTTTAATTCTTTTGTTTCTATATTTAATATGAAATCAACTCCTTTACATAACAAAAAAACTAACTATTTCTAGTTAGCATTTATTACTCTCAGAAGTAAATTCTCCGAGTTTCCTATCAATTTGGAGCGATTGGCTAAGTTATTTACAACTTTTCCATCACAATTGAGAATTAATACATACTAGTATCAATTTCTATATGCATATTACTATGAATTGTTAATAATTTCAATACAAATGCTAAAATTTGCGAAACAAATGATATAATAGATTTGTATAATTATTAAAAATATGGTATACTTTAGTTGTAGTAATTCAATTAGTCCATTCGCGTTTTACTACCATATAAACAGATTGTTTAAAGGAATAATGATGAGCCTTAAGAATCTCTTCATGAATGGCAAATTACACACACTAAAAATTGTGATGTTTTTGCTATTTGTGAAAGGAGGTTCTTTTTATTTGAAATCACAATATAGGTGTAAAAAAATATGAAGGTAAAATTATGAGATTATTTAAAGAGGTAATTAAAAACAACTTAAAAATGATAATATTTTATGTACTAATAGGTATTATTATTAATTTTTTAGATTTATATAGCGTAACATACTATCAAAAAATATTGGATGCATTTCAATTTCAAACCCTTACAATAGTGCCACTAATAACATATGGGGTTTTATTATTAATATCTACAATACTGGGTTATATTGAAAATTATCCAGAGCAACAAGTAAAAAATAAATTATATTTAGATTTCAAATTACAATCATTGAAGAAAATGAAATCAATAGATTATTTAGAGTATCAAAAAATTGGAACAGGAAGACTTACTCAAAAAGCGGAAGATGGAGCAACAGCATCAAGAGATATAATGATTAATTTTTGGTTAAAATTATTTAGATATTTATTACCAACTGCTATATTTAGTTTAATTTTTATCCTTAGAGTTAAAAAAGAATATGTTTTATTTGTATTTTTAGGTTATATTATAGTAGTTATTATTTCAAATTTGATTCTAAAAAAACTTTACAAATTAAAGGAAAGCATCTTATTAAATCAAGAATTTTTAAACAAACATTTAGTTAGAGGATTTATGGAATTAGTTGTATTCAGAACTAACAAAAAATTTGATACTGAATTAAAAGTAACAAAAGAAGGAATAAAAAATATAGTTGATGGTAAAACAAAAATTAAGTTAGTACATGAGATATTTTTCACAGTGTTTGCTCTAATAGTAAATATTTTAAAAGTTGTTGTTTTAGGATATGCAGTTTTAAAATCTGATTTATCAGTTGGAGCTGTCGTAACAGTTATTTCATTACTTGGAAAAGCATATGAACCAATTGCAATTTTTAATGTTGAATATGTTGATTATAAATTAAATAAAGTAACTGTTAATAAATATATTGAATTATTGGATATAAAAGATGATGAGGCATTAAATAGTGGATTAAAATTAAAAGAATTGAGTGGTAATGTTGAATTTAAAAATGTATCTTATTCTTACAATAATGAGAAAAATATAATTAATAATTTATCATTCAAAATAAATAAAAATTCATCAGTCGCATTAGTTGGAGAATCAGGTTCTGGTAAATCAACAATAATAAAATTAATTATGGGGCTAATCAAATACGACAAAGGAAATATATTGATTGATGACAAAGAATTATCTAAACTGAATTTAAATTCATTTTACGATAATGTAACTTATGTTTCACAAGAAGCTCCTATATTTGATGGAACTTTAAGAGAAAATTTAATATTTGATAAGAAAATTCCTGATGAAGAAATCATAAAAGTATTAAACCTAGTTTGTTTAGACAAATTTTATGAAAAACTTGAAAATGGTTTAGACACAGAACTTGGTGAAAAAGGTGTAAGAATGTCTGGAGGAGAAAGACAAAGAGTTGCACTAGCAAGATTATTCTTCGATGATTCTAAAATAATTATTTTAGATGAAGCAACAAGTGCAATGGATAATATCACTGAAAAACTTGTTATGGAAAATGTTGTTAAACAATTAGATAATAAAACTTTAGTTGTAATTGCTCATAGATTAGAAACAATTAAAGATGTAGACAAAATATATGTTTTATCTGATGGTATTATTCAGGAAGAAGGAAAATACAATGAATTATTAGATAAAAAAGGGTATTTTACAAAACTATATAAATCCGCAAAATAAAGCGATGACTTATAATGATAAGCCATCGTCTTTTTCTTTGTCCTTTTTAGTTTTATAAAATTCTTCAGCTGCTTCATCCATTTCATCAGTTAAGTGTTTAGTTGCTTTTTCAATTTCTCTTTTATTAAATAAATTATGTTTTTTTATAAATTCTTGATTTGCTTTTCGGCCTTCAGGATCATAATCATGTTTGAAAGAAAATAAGCTTAATACTTTATTATTAAATAATTTCTCAACTATCTTTTGAATAAATTCAGGAAGTTTTTCAAACACTTTATTTAAATGATTAATTAAATAATTAGTTTTTTCTTCTAATTCCTCATACTTTTCTTTATATTGTTTATTTTCAAATTTTAAATGAATGTTTTCTTCGGTTAGTTTATTAATTTCATCTTGCATTTTGTTTTTTGATTTTAATACAATTTTATTATTAAGTTTTTTCTTTTTATCTATTTCATCAGTTATATCGTTTTTATCTTTGGTAAGTTTTGTTATTTGTTTATTGATAGATTTTTTATTATCTTCTAAATCAGATACTTCATTTTCAAGATTAGATATTTCCTGCTTAAGTCCTTTAACTCTTTCATTAAAGAGTTTTCTTTCATATGAAGTAATATCTCGATTTTTACCTTTTAGTTCTTCCTAAAACTCTAATTGTTTACTAATAATATTAATCGTAATAAAATCCTTTCTTAACACAAAAAAATATCAACTTCATTTAGAAATTGATATTTTCTATATTAAGTTCAAACTATAAAAGTTCGAACAGATTTCCCAATGGAGCAGGTGATGGGAATCGAACCCACGTGGTTAGCTTGGAAGGCTAAAGTTCTACCATTAAACTACACCTGCATCAGTAGGCACTTTTAATTATACGTATTTTTTAAGTTAAGTCAATACATTTTAGAAAAAAAGTAGATTTCTCTACTTATTGTAATCCTTTTTCTACATATTCATCAAACAATTCTTTAAATCTTTGATAGTGAACAACTTCTCTTTGCCTCAAAAATGAAAGAGGTGCTAAAAGATCAGGATCATTTGTAAGATTTATTAAATTCTCATAAGTTGCCCTTGCTTTTTGCTCAGCTGCCATATCTTCTGCTAAATCAGCAAGTGGATCACCTGTAACAGCAAAGTATGCAACAGTAAATGGTACACCATTCGAATCAGTAGGATATATACCATAACCATGTTCAGTATATTGACTTTCTAATCCAGCTGCCTTCATTTCTTCCAGAGTGGCTCCTTTAGTTAATTGATATATCATAGTAGATATCATTTCAGCATGTGCCATTTCTTCAGTTCCTATATCAGTAAGCAATGCTTTACCTCTATTATCTGGCATTGTATATCTTTGATTAAGATATCTCAAAGAAGCTCCCAATTCACCATTCGCGCCACCTAATTGAGTAATAATATTTTTTGCCATTTTTAAATCTTTCTTTTTAATATCGATAGGAAATTGCAATTTCTTTTCATAAGCCCACATATTTTACACTCCTTCCCATGGCCATGGACTATCTTCCCAAGCCCAAGGTACTTCCTTTAATTCATTTCCAGTAAGAGTTAACGGTTCAAATTTATTATTGTATTCTTTAATAAGATCACTTGTTTTCTTATCGTACTGATTATATAAATTTATTCTTTCCTTATCATTTGGAAAATTATCTAAATACAAATTCAATTCATGAGCATAAAAACCATTTTTCATTATCTCTAATAATAATTTTTGTCTCTCGTTTTTAGGCACAAAATTGTATGTTTGTTTCTTATAAGGCCAATAAATATTTGTAAATATATTACCTCTTCTAAACCCCTCTTGAACACTAGTAAGATTTTTTTGTATTAATTTATCTTCTTCAATGTCAGTCGCATCATTAACATTATAGTAATTTTCATAATACATGTTATTAACGTTATTCATAATTACCTCCTATAACATAGTATGATATAAGTAAAAAATGGAATGGGTTTTTGTAAAGAGTTTAATGAGCATAAGTAACAAACACAATTTTATTTGTATTGATATTTATAAATAAAATGTATATAATACTATTAAGGAAGTGATTAAATGATACAAAGTAAAAACAAAGTAGAAAAATGTTCAAACACACTTATAATAGTATTTATGGCTTTATATCTTCTAAGTGGATTATCACTTGGAGTAAGCTTATTAACAGGAAATTTTGCAGAAATAAAAGAATATACAAAGATAGATTGTATTTATGATACACTAAATTCTATCATTGCATTTGCAATAATGGGTATTGGATTAATTATTTTAAATAGTGATAAAGTAGATTTATATAGTAATGAATATGCAACAAGTAAACAAGCATTTAATTTATTTTTTACATTTAACATATTAGGAGCATTCCTAGAGTTATTTTCAATGATTCTTAAATACTTTTTATATAAAGAATTTTCATTATATGCACTTGTAGTATTATTAGTAGCAAATGTACCAGTATATATATTATCTTATTTATTCATTCGCAATCATAATGTATTAAGTAAAGATAACGATAAAAGAACTAATATAGTAAATTTCATAATTGTATATTTACTTATGTCATGTGCTTGTAATATTATTACGTTACTAATTACATTTATATTTGGCAAAATAGAATTTTTGCCATTCATAGAAAGAGAAGCAATAACAATCGTATCAGCATTTATAATACTAGTTGCATATAGATTAACAAATCAACAACCAGAAATGCTAAAAGATAAAAAAATAGTAGTAGAAGAAACTAAAACTAATGAAATAAAAGATGCAGTTATTGTAGAGGAAAATGAAAAAGAAACAAATGAAAACATTGAATTAAAAAATAATAATAAAAGAAAACAGAAAACAAAGAATGTAGAAAAAAATAAAGACAAAAAACATGAATAAATTAAACATTATTCATGTTTTTTCATATACTACAGTGTGATGAATATGAATATAAAAACAAATTCTAAGAGAATAAAAAAGGGAGATACTTTTATTGCACTAAAAGGAATGACATATGATGGGCATGATTATATAGAAGAAGCAATAGAAAATGGTGCAGAAAAAATAATATGTGAACATGGTGAATATAACGTACAAACAATTATTGTCCCTTCTACAAAAGAATATTTAAATAATTATTTAGATATCAATTACTACAATAAAATAAAAGATATTACATTAATAGGAATAACAGGTACTAATGGAAAAACCACATCTTGTTATTTTATATATGAACTATTAAAAATGTTAGATGTTAAATGTGCTTACATAGGAACAATTGGTTTTTTCATAGATAAAAAAGAAAGAGATTTAAATAATACAACTCCAGAAATACTTGAATTATATGAAATGTTTTTAGAATGTAAAAGTAGAGGTGTAAATGTAATAGTTATGGAAGTATCAAGTCATGCACTTGAATTAGATAGAGTACATGGATTAAAATTTAACTACGTTTGTTTTACAAATCTTACAGTTGATCATTTATTATTTCATAAAACTATGGATAATTATTTAAACGCCAAGAAAAAATTATTTAATATGTTAAAAAAAGATGCAATTAGTATTACTAATGTTGATGATAAATATAAAGATAATTTCTTATTAGATAATACTATTACTTACGGAGAATCTAAAAGTGATTTTAATATAATAAAATATAAACTAAAACTAGATAAAACTATATATAAATTAAGATATAATAATAAAAATTATAAAGTTAAAATGAATGTAATAGGTAAATATAATATTTATAACTCATTAGTAGCAATTATAGTTTTAGTAAATATGGGATACAATATAAAGAAAGTTATTAAACTTTTTAAAAGAATTAAACTTCCTAGTGGTAGGTTAGACATGATCAAATATAAGAAAAATGTTATATTTGTAGATTATGCTCATACACCAGATGCAGTTAAAAATGTACTTACTAACGCAATTAAATTTAAAAAAAACAAAATATATACAATAATTGGCTGCGGTGGAAACAGAGATAAAACAAAAAGAAAAGATATGGGAATTATAGCAACAGAATTAAGTGATTATGTTATATTTACTAATGATAATCCTAGAAATGAAGATGAGATGAAAATAGTAAATGATATGATAAACGGCATAATAAATGAAAACTATGAAGTAATATTAGATAGAAGTAAAGCAATAAAAAGAGGTATAGATTTATTAAATAAAAAAGATATTTTATTTATACTTGGAAAAGGTCATGAAGAATATCAACTTATAAATGGAATAAAACATCATTTTAGTGATAAAGAAGAGGTTTTAAATTATATTAACAAATAGCAATAAAGTAAATATTAATGTAAACTAAACAGTTTACATTTTTCCCGTTTTACTTTATACTTATTATTAGTGTTTAAGGACGTGATATTATGATAACAGTTAACAACGTTTCATTAAGATTTGGGAAAAGAACTTTATTTGAAGGAGTAAATTTAAAATTCACACCAGGAAATTGCTATGGAATAATTGGAGCGAATGGAGCAGGTAAGTCAACATTTTTAAAATTGTTAAGTGGAGAAATAGAAACAACTAGTGGTGAAATAAACATAGGAAAAGACGAAAGAATTTCAGTATTAAAACAGGACCATAATTTATATAATGATTATAGAGTAATAGATACAGTAATAATGGGTAATAAAAGATTATACGAAATAATAGAAGAAAAAAATTTTCTATATACAAAAGAACCATTTACTGATAAGGATGGAATAAAACTAGGAGAATTAGAAAGTGAATTTGCTTTTCTTAATGGATGGCAAGCAGAAAGTGATGCTGCTATTCTTTTGAGTGGTTTAGGTGTAGATATTCAACTTCACGAATTAACTATGAAAGAAATCCCAACTAAAGAAAAAGTAAAAGTATTACTTGCACAAGCATTGTTTGGAAATCCCGATGTTCTTCTTTTAGATGAACCAACTAATGGACTTGATATAGAAGCAAAAATATGGCTAGAAGAGTTTCTAATAAATTTCGAAAATACAATATTAGTGGTTAGCCATGATAGACACTTTTTAAATAAAGTATGTACGCATATAGTGGATATAGATTATGAAAAAATTACGCTATTTGTAGGTAATTATGATTTCTGGTATAAATCAAGTGAACTTATTCAAAAACAAATGCGAGATTCAAATAAGAAAAAAGAAGAAAAAATAAAAGAACTTCAAGAATTTATTGCAAGATTTAGTGCAAATGCTTCAAAAAGTAAACAAGCAACATCAAGAAAAAAATTGCTTGATAAAATAGTACTTGATGATATAAAAGCATCTAGTAGAAAATACCCATATATCAACTTTAAAGAAGAAAAATCACTAGGAAGAGATGTGCTTACTACAAAGAATCTGTGTGTAAGTGTAGATGGAATAAAATTAATAAATAACTTAAACTTAACTATAAACAATTATGATAAAATTGCATTCATTGGAAATGAAATAATAATAACGACACTATTTAAAGTATTAAGTGGAGAAATAAAACCCGATTCTGGAGAAGTGATCTGGGGGAATACAGTATTATTATCTTATTTTCCACATAATAATGATAATTATTTTAAAAGTAGTAAAAATATAGTTGAATGGCTTATGAGTTATTCTAATGTTGATGATGTAGAGTACGTAAGAGGATTTTTGGGAAGAATGTTATTTAGTGGTGAAGATGCATTAAAAAAAGTTGATGTGTTATCAGGTGGTGAAAAAGTAAGGTGTATGCTATCAAAAATGATGTTAAGTGGTGCTAATACACTTATACTTGATCAACCAACAGATCATTTAGATGTAGAAACAATTACTAGTTTAAATAATGCACTTATTAATTTTAAGGGTGTAGTATTATTTAGTACTCACGATCATGAATTAATGGAAACTGTTGCAAATAGAATAATAGAGTTTAAAGATGATGGCAAATATATAGATAAAATGACTACATATGAAGAGTATTTAAAGATAAATAAGTAATAAAAAAGCTTCAAAAGAAGCTTTTATTATTTTATAATCAACTTTTGTCCTTTAAATATTAAATTTGGATTATTACCTATAATACCTTTATTATCATCGTATATTTTTTGCCATGTAGTATTATATTTTTCAGCTATTGAAGATAAGTTATCTCCACTTTTTACTATATAAGTAATAGGAGTTTTTTCTGGTTCCTTAACTTCATTTCTATCATCCCATGCATTTAATTTATTATATTTCATAATACTTGGATAATCCTTGTATGAATAATTTTGATCAACTACTTTACCAGCAATAGTATTTCCCCTAATTAAATTAGTTTCTCCTCCATATTGCCACATTCCATAATTTCCATAAGTGTTTCTACTAGGCATTTCATTTCCCCAATAGGCAAGCCAGTAATCATATTTTTTGGACAACTTACCATAATCCATTTTATTATTGGCCCAATCTAAATTACAGTATACTCCAACATAACCACCAACACTTTCTATATATTCGCAAAAACCTCTAATTGCATCATTAATTGCATTTTTACTTACCTTATTCTGATATACAGTATCTTCTACATCCATATATATAGGATATTCAAAAGTTTTACCTTTCAAACAATTATTATATAAAAATTCCGCTTCTTTCTTTCCTTCTTCATAACTAGTTGCTCTTGAAAAATAATAAGCACCAACATTTAATCCACTTTTCTTTGCATTCCTGTATAATTCTTCAAATCTGTCATCTTTTGCCTTACCCTTAGCACTTCCATATCCAGTAAAAGCACCTCTTATAATTGCAAAACTAACACCTTCATCTTTCGCTTTATCCAAATTTATTCCATTTTGAAATGTACTTATATCTATTCCAAACTGTTTCATAATTCACCTCCTTAATTAAATTTAATTAAATCTAGTAACTTGTCCCAATCAATTTTACTCATATTGTGTAAAATATCATAGGTACCACCTGCAGTAATTCCCGATAACGTGAGCGCTAAGGAAAAATCTTTTGTTATCAAGTAATGTATGAGTGCTGCAAGTAAACCTATTAATAAATTTTGTAATGGAATCAAATTGTTGTTAAACCATGGAACCCTCTTTGCAATTATGCCACAAATAAATGTAACAACAATTGAAAGCATTCCAATTATGTATGATGTATCCATATTATCACCTCATTTTAATATATTAAAAAAAACGATTTGAGGTAATAATGATTGACCATAAAAAAGAAGTATTTTTCATACTTCAAGTTTTTTTCTTTCCTTTATACATTTTTTAGCTTCTTCAATGTCATTAAAATATATTTTACCATCTTTTAATGTCTCATAAGTTTCATTACCTTTTCCAAGAATTAAAATCATATTATCTTTCTCGGCCATATCAATAGCCCTTTTTATTGCTTCCCCTCTATCTACAACAACTTCAAATTTATCTTTCTTATCCATTACCTCACTAGTTAAATCATTTATTATATCGATTGGATCCTCACTTCTAGGATCTTCATAAGTAAATATTACGTAATCAGCATTATCAACAAGAATTTTACCCATGATAGGCCTTTTTGTTTTATCACGCTCACCAGCAGAACCAGCAACTATAATAGTTTTATTTGCTTCTAATGTTTTAGTAAGAAGAAATAAATTTAAATATCCATTTGGAGTATGTGCATAATCCACTATAACTTTAAAATCTTGTCCTAAATCAATATTAGTCATCCTACCATCCACATATAATTTTTTATAATCAAGTTTATCTATATCAACTCCCATAATCAACAATACACTAAGTGCAGCAGTTAAATTATATACATTAAACATACCTAATAAAGGAGAATTAATTTTATATGTTTTATCCTTATATGTAATAGTAAATAAAGTATAATCATGATTTATAACAACATCAGAAAACCTAACATCTGCTTTTTTATTACTACCATAATAAATGACTTTTCCATTACATTTTTTAAAAATCTCCTCTGAATACTTATCATCTATATTTAAAAATGAATAACCATTTTTCTTAGTTTGTTCAAATAAAATACACTTTGCATTCATATAATTTTCCATAGATTTATGAAAATTTAAATGTTCATGAGTAAGATTTGTAAATATAGTATAATCAAATTCAATATTTTTACATCTTCCTTGAGCAAGTGCCTCACTAGCAGCTTCCATACAAACATACTTACAATCATTTAGATAAAAATTATTTAAAAACCTATGCAAATGCTCAGGAGTAGGAGTAGTATTATTAGATTTATCAGTATAAGTTTCACAACAAACTCCATTCGTACCAATATAGCCACATTTACTAACTTGATTTAAAAGCTCATATAGTATAGTTGATGTACTTGTTTTTCCGTCAGTTCCAGTAACACCTATCATAGTCATTTTCTTACTTGGATAATCATAGAATTTTGCAACCATATCAGAAAGCGCTTCATTCGTATTATCAACAACTATTTGTGGCAAACTCGAATTAACTTTATGATCAACAACTAATGCAGATGCACCTTTTTCTAATGCCTCATTTACATAATCATGCCTATCTACATTAAATCCCTTTATACAAAAGAACAAATCTCCCTTATTTAATTCCTTTGTATTTGTTTTTATATCTTGAACCTCTGTTTTATACTCTGTATCAAATACTTGATTAAGTTTTTTCATAAAATCACCGTTAATATTATACCACACTTTACTTACTAATAAAAATATTGTAAAATAAAATTACAAAACATTATAGCAATAGGTGGACTTTTATTAAGTGCGCTTTTTGTCGTGTAGGAGGTTGTATGGCGATAAATGAAAATGATTTAAATCAAGAAAAAGCTTATTTAAACATAGTTAACAAAGAACTAAAAGAAAAAATAAGCGATATTGGGGTTTCACTCTATCAACAAGAAGAAAAAATAAACGAGTTTAAAAAATATACATGGAATAGCAAAGCAGGAATGGATAAAGTAGAAGTAAATGCTGCTATATTAGAAAACGATTTAGAAGTTGAATTGCTTACAATGAGAGGTTTGTATTTAAAAAAATTACTAAAAAGCGAATCAAGCCCCTATTTTGGAAGAGTAGATTTTAACGGGGACAAGATATATATCGGTTTAACATATCTTGATAAAAACTACGATCACCTAATTTATGATTGGAGAAGTCCTATATCAAATCTATTTTATGAATGTGAAATAGGAAATGCAGAATATGAAGCCAAAGAAGGAACAATAAAAGGCATTATGACCAAAAAAAGGCAATATAAAATAGAAGATGGTAAACTAATAAGAGTATTTGACAGCAACCTAAATATAGTAGATGATCTCTTACAAGAAGTGCTAGAAAATGAATCATCTGATAAGATGAAAAATATTGTTGATACAATACAAAAAGAACAAAACGAAATAATAAGAGATGTAGCCCATAAAAATTTAATAGTAGAAGGTATAGCCGGTTCTGGAAAAACTTCAGTTGCATTACACAGAATCGCATTTTTACTATATAAAATAAATAATTTAAAATCAAAAGATATTTTAATTCTATCTCCAAATAATGTATTTAGTGAATATATTTCAAATGTACTTCCGGAATTGGGAGAAGATAATACTCAAAATACTACTTGGAGTGATTTTGCAAATTCATTTATAAAAGAGTATAAAGGTGTAGAAAGCTTTACTAATTTTGTAAAAAGATATTATGAAAAAGAAAACATTAATGACTTTTCCAAAATAAAATTAAGTGACGAATTTAAGGATATAATAGATGAATATATAGCAAAATTCACAAAAAACGTAGAATTCACAAGCGGAATAGAATGCAAATATAAAGATTATGACATAGATACTTTAAATAAATTACTACACGAAAGATATAGTACAATCCCTTTATTTGGTAGAATAGAATTAATAAGTGAAAATATTGCTAACTATAATGATGGAGGAAAATACAAAAATAAATATATTAAAGAATTATTAACAAGATTAAATGTTTCTAAAGATTACAAAAAAATATATAAGGGCTTATTTGAAACAGAAGAATTTATAAAAAAATATGGAATAATTGATACCAGTTACATAAATGACAAAATAATTAATTATGATGATTCACTAATATTTATTTATATGAAGGGTTTACTAGAGGGATTTCCATATAATGGAATTATGAAACAAATAGTAGTAGACGAAGCTCAAGATTATACACCTTTACAATATTTTATATTAAAGACGATATTTAAAAATGCATCATTTACAATCTTAGGAGATGTAAACCAAACAATAAATCCATATTACAAATACGATACACTAAAAAAATTAGACAAAATATTTACTAGTAGAACAGCTAATTTAAGATTAACTAAAACATATAGATCAAGTAAAGAAATTATAGAATATACAAATAAAATTCTAAACTTAGATTTCGTAAGTGCAATAAGAAATAACAATGATATACCAGTTGTTTTTAAAAAAGAAAAAAATATAAAAGAAGATTTAATAGAAAATATAAACAACCTAAAAAATAAATATAAATCAATTGCAGTAATAACTAAGAATGATAAAGAAGCAAATAAAATATATAATTTACTTAAAAATGATTTAGATATTAGTTTAATAAAAACAGATTCAAATATATTTGATAGAAATCTAGTAGTAGTACCATCCTATGTATCAAAAGGTTTAGAATTTGATTCAGTAATAATATATACAGAAAAAGATAACAAATATACTGATGATGAAAAATACTTATATTATGTTTCATGTACTAGATGCCAACACGAACTTGTAATTTATAATCAAGAAGATTGACTAACAAATAAAAAAAGACTATAATTAACTGAGAATAGGAGATGTTTGAATATGAAGAAAATTAAGTTATTATTATTTCTTGTAACACTTTTTTCAGTAATAAATGTAAGTGCATTAACAAGTAAAGAAAGGATGCAATCATATAAAGAAAAGTTATCTAATTATGAGTTTAATTTTAAATATGTTAATCAATCTGAAAATATTAAGTTAATTGAAGAAAAAAATAAAGGTACCATGTTAGGAGTTAAAGAAAACATACAAAGATATTTCTTTAGTGGTTTAATTAGAAGTGATATAGAAAAAATAATTAAATTAACTAATGAAGATGGAATAGATATTGATTGTTATCGTAAAGGTGAAACTTATACAATCTATGAAAATAATCAAATTCATACAGATACAGCAGACAAAGATTTTTGTAATGTAGTAATATTTGATTTTAATGGAGAAAATACCGGTGAAATTAAAATAAATGGTTCTATAGAAGAAGTAAAAGGAGATGCTTTGGTACAAAAAAGAGCATCTAACATAATTAAGAATTTAGTTGGAAATGTATATATTACAGATATCGATATGGTTAACCACTACATAAATTACAAATCTGATTCATCAACATTCTTTGCAGGTAATAATGCAATAAAAGAATTTGCAAAATTAAAAAAAGCAAGTGAAGAAAACCCAGATTTAGATTTCTTTGTTGGTTATGAAGATACAAGAAGAGGAGATTATTTTATATCTTTTGCTGAAGGTGTAACATATATATCAAAAGATGGAATTATTTATGGATTTAGCGTTAATACTTACAATTGCGCAAACATGTTTTTCGTACCAGTTGGTACAAAAATTGAAGATTATAAAACAGTTTTAGAAAATAGAATTAAAAATTATATTAAAGATGAAAATATCACAATAAAGGTAAGTGATTTAGAAGAGTCATATAATGCAGATGTTGCAAATTATTTGCCAAATATGCTTGGAATAAAAGTAGAAGATTATTATAAAATGGTAAATACAACATTTGAAAAAGAATTAGAAAAAGCTAATGATAATGATAGAGTATATTTAGAACAAAATGGACAAGCAATAATGATGAAAGCTTATAAACTTACTATAAATGATACTGAATATGAAATTGGTATAGCAGAACTTGATGAAAAAATTAATGAATTTGGAAAAATATTATCAATTGATAATAAAACAGGAATAATTATAAGAACTGGTTCTAGTAACGTTCCATTAGATGCATCTATTTTAGTGGATAAATACGAATTAAATGAAAAAGAAATTGAATATTTAACTAATATTGGATACGAAAGTATAAATTCATATAATTTAAAATTATATTCAAAAATATTAGATAAAGTAATTAGTGAGTTTAATAATAAAAGTGAAATATTAATACCAATAGATAATATAGATACAACAGATTTAAAAGTAATATATTTAAGTGATGATGGAAAAACACATGAAACATATGATATTAAAAAAGTAACTTACGAAGGTAAAAATTATATATCATTTAGTACAGGACATTTTAGTAATTATGTATTAGTACAATCTACTATTAAAAATCCAAATACTGGTGATAATATATATTACTTATTCATATTACTAACAATAAGTATATTAGGAACATTATATATAAAGAAAAAATGCAATTAAACTATTTTTTCTATAAAAATATTGAAAATAAGCAAAAAAAGTATTATAATCACATCATATTTATTTTGCAATGAAGAGAAATAGTAATAAATGATTTACTTAAAGAGAGTTAGTGGCAGGTGTAAACTAATAGTAATAGTTTATGAATTAAACTTGGAGCAAAATCGGATAAAACCGTTATAAAATGAGAGCATAAAATCTATGAACTAAGGTGGTACCGTTCAAGTTGAACCCTTAGATTATAGATTTTTTTTAGGAGGAAATATGTATAATTTTAAAGAAATCGAAAAAAAATGGCAAAATTATTGGGATAAGAACAACAGTTTTAAAACAAGCGATGACATGAGTAAAAAGAAATTTTATGGACTTGTTGAATTTCCATATCCAAGTGGTGCAGGAATGCATGTGGGACACATAAAAGCATATAGTGGCCTTGAAGTTATAGCAAGAAAAAGAAGAATGGAAGGATATAACGTATTATTTCCTATTGGCTTTGATGCTTTCGGACTTCCTACTGAAAACTATGCAATAAAGACAAAAACTCACCCCAGAATAGTAACTGATAACAATATAAAAAGATTTACAGAACAATTAAAAAAAGTTGGTTTTTCATTTGATTTTTCAAGAGCAATAGATACATCAGAAGAAAAATATTACAAATGGACACAATGGATATTCCTAAAAATGTATGAAAAAGGTCTTGTATTTAAAGACAATACCTATGTTAACTATTGCCCTAGTTGTAAAGTAGTACTATCAAATGAAGATAGCCAAGGAGGAAAATGTGATATATGTCATTCAGATATTATTCAAAAACAAAAATTGGTATGGTATTTAAGAATAACAGAATATGCTGATAAATTACTTGATGGACTAAAAGAAGTAGATTATTTACCAAATATAAAACTTCAACAAGAGAACTGGATAGGTAAAAGCACTGGTGCATTTGTTGATTTTAAATTAAAAGAAGTAGATGAAACCTTAAGAATATATACAACTAGATGTGATACATTATTTGGAGTAACATTTATGGTTATCGCACCGGAACATCCTATAATAACTAAATATAAAGATAGAATTTCAAACATAAATACAGTTAAAGAATATCAAGAAAAAGCAAGTAAAAAAACTGAATTTGAAAGAACTCAACTTATAAAAGACAAAACAGGAGTTAAAATAGAAGGAATAACAGCAATAAATCCAGTAAACAAAAAAGAAATACCAATATATATATCAGATTATGTAATGATGAACTATGGAACAGGTGCAATTATGGCAGTGCCTGCACACGATATGAGAGATTATGAATTTGCACAGAAGTTTAATATAGACATTATACCAGTTATAAAAGGTGATACAAAAGATGGCGCATATATTGGTGATGGTATTCATATAAATTCAGAATTCCTAAATAATTTAAACAAAGAAGATGCAATAGAAAAAATGCTTTTATATTTAAAAGAAAATGGTATTGGAGAAAAAGGTGTTCAATATAAGATGAAAGATTGGGCATTCAATAGACAAAGATATTGGGGAGAACCAATTCCAATAATTTATTGTAATAAATGTGGAACAGTACCAGTTCCATATGAACAACTTCCACTAAAATTACCTAATATAACAAACTTTGAACCAGGAACAAATGGAGAAAGCCCACTTGCTAAAATTAGTGAATTCGTTAATTGTAAATGTCCAAAATGTGGTAGTGATGCAAAAAGAGAAACAGATACTATGCCACAATGGGCTGGATCCTCTTGGTATTATTTAAGATATATAGATCCATTAAATGATAAATGTTTTGCAGATTACGATAAACTAAAATATTGGTTACCAGTTGATTGGTATAATGGCGGAATGGAACATGTTACAAGACACCTAATATATTCGAGATTTTGGCATAAATTTCTATATGACCTAAACGTAGTCCCAACAAAAGAACCATATAAAAGAAGAACTGCACAAGGTTTAATACTAGGACCAGATGGAGAAAAAATGAGCAAATCAAGAGGAAATGTAATTGATCCACTGGACATAATAGAAGAATATGGTGCAGATACACTTAGAACTTATGTGCTTTTTATGGGAGATTATAGTGTAGAATGTCCTTGGAATGAAGATGCAATAAAAGGAGTATTTAGATTCCTAGATAGAGTGTATAACTTAAAAAATAGAGTAAAAGAAGATAATAATTATACAAAATCACTTGAAATTATAATAAACAAAACAATAAAAAAAGTTTCAAATGACATAGAAAACATGAAATTTAATACAGCAATAGCAGAACTTATGAAACTAATAAACGCATATTACGAATTAGAAAACATAACTACAAAAGATTATGAAACACTAATCAAATTATTATATCCATTCGCACCTCACATAACAGAAGAATTAAATAAAGAAGTTTTAAACAAAGATTCCTTAGTATATTCTAGTTATCCAACATATGAAGAAGAAAAAACAAAAGAAGATACATTTGAAATGATCATTCAAGTAAATGGCAAATTAAGAGATAAAATAATAACTAAAACAGATATTACGGAAGAAGAAATGAAATCACTTGCACTTAATTCAGAAACTATAAAAAAATATACACTTGATAAACAAATAATCAAAATAATAGTAGTAAAAGGAAAACTTATAAATATAGTAGTAAACTAGTATTCATTTGAACTTGTAAGATAAATGTAGACACAAAAAAACGGTCTACATTTTTTTGTTATA
>ENA-OOWZ01000446-OOWZ01000446.1-human-gut-metagenome-genome-assembly--contig:-NODE-446-length-22914-cov-2.716567_pt1 | contig 22914 bp, 41 predicted proteins | sample MGYA00241580_ERZ501329 | MGnify/ENA primary metagenome ERZ501329 (study PRJEB25962, sample SAMEA2042923) | human gut metagenome | biome: human gut; feature: human-associated habitat; material: faeces... | reverse complement strand
AGAAAGAAGTTCTTTTCCTTCTTTAATAGCTTTAGCCCGCTAATATTCGGGATACTAGGATGATAGATAATCTTTGTCCACAAGTTGTTCCTGCTATCCCTTATGTTGCACAGTTGGGGGAGTTGTATGATAATTATCAACAGCTAATTGAATCTGCATTAGATGAAACAACTGCAGGAAAATTAGCTCAGAGGTTGGATGTTATCGAGGATGCAATTACAACGACTGAAATTGATTCAATGTTTTAGAAAGGTATGTTGCTATGTATAGAGGAACAACACCAACAATGGTACTAACCATTGAGGGAATTTCAGAAATTGACATATCTCAATTATATCTGTCATTAAGACAATTTGGAAATACGATTGAGAAAACTTTGGAAGATGTGGAGTTGAAAGGGAATGTATTATATTGTACATTAACTCAGGAGGAAACATTATCCCTATTTGAAGGAAAGGTAGAATTACAGGTTAGAATAAAATCTAAATCTAATGTAGCTTATGCAACAAATAAAATTAAAGTTGATGTGCAAGACATTCTAAAAGAAGGTGTTATTTGATGGTTGAGTTGAAATTAGACCAAATCGAAATTCAAAATTCACTTCCTTTGGAAAATAAAAATCAAATTGTAAATTCTCTTTCAATGACACCGGATTCCGAATTATATATTGATAATAAAGGCACAGATAATTATGAAGAACTAAAGAATCTTCCAAAATTAAATGGAGAGGTTTTAATAGGGGATAAAAACGAAATAGACCCTACGGTGTCCCTTTGGGCGAAATCAAATGTAAAACCTTCTTATAAACCTGAGGAGGTTGGGATAGAATCAATTTCCTTAGAAGAAATAGACAAGTTATTTAATTCATTATAGAAAAGGAGAAATATCAAACGGCTGTACAGTATTTAGACAAAGCAGGAGTCACTTATCTTGTTGGCAAGATTAAAACACTACTTGCAGGAAAAGTGAACACAGAAAAAGGAAAAGGGTTGTCCACAAATGATTATACAACTGCGGAAAAAAACAAGTTGGCAGGGATTGCCGCAAACGCTAATAATTACACATTGCCAACAGCAAGTGCAGAAGTGCTTGGAGGTGTTAAGGTTGGCAAAGGACTTGCTATTAGTTCCGGAGTTCTCAACGCAACAGGAGGAGGAACAGCGGATGCGGTTGCATGGGAAAATGTAACTGGCAGACCAACTAAGGTTAGTCAGTTCACGAATGATGTTGAATTCCAGACAGCGGCACAGGTTGAAACGATTGCACAAAACAAAATCAAAGCGGTGGTAGGTTCGGCTCCGGAGGCGTTGGATACACTGAAAGAACTTGCAGACGCACTTGGTAATGACGCAAACTTTGCCGGAACAATTACAACACAGCTTGCAGGAAAGGTAAATTCCTCTGATTTAACATCTATCACCACAACAGAAATTGATACAATGTTTGCAAGCTAATTTAGAAAGGATATACAAATGTCTTATTTAGATAAAACAGGGCTCCAATATTTGGTGAACAAAATAAAAAATAGAGTTATTCCTCTAGATAAAGGGGGTACAGGAGCAACAAACCTTTATGACGCAAAAACAAATCTAGGTGTTCCAGAAGTTGCAGGAGTTTTTCAATTAGGTTCCAATCTTTCATTATCGACCACAGATGTTTATCATCATCTAAAATTAAAGGTAAGCGACATTTTATCACCTAATTCCAATTATGGTATAGAGGATGGTAATATAAAATTTAATGGAACCGCAGGTGAAACGAGATTAATAAAAGTAGATGTAAGTATATATCTATCAACATCATTTTCCTCTGGCTCATTGGTCACCACTCGTGTTAGATTATATAATCCTTACCCGTCCGATTCATTTACAGAGACAGGAATTAGATTTTCAGGAAGGCCTACAACCGGAAATCCTTATTTGCTGGTAACAGGTTCCGGAATATTCAAGATCAAGAGTGGGCAAAGCATATATCTTGACACAAAGACGACCACAGGCAAGGGAACTATAGGAGCTGGAATTGATACAAGAGTTGTTGTAACTGATTATGGTACGAGTTATTGATATAAAGGAGGTTTATAAAAAATGAATAAAACTTGGATTAAAGCGGCAGGTGTAAGAGCCGTGAAAACAATGGCACAAACAGCAGTGGCAACGATTGGAACATCCACAATGATCACAGAAGTTGATTGGAAGGTGGTACTTTCGGCAACGGTATTGTCCGGAGTTCTTTCCCTTCTCACATCAATTAAGGGATTGCCGGAATGCAAATTAGAGTATGCTCTGGATAATGCAGATAACGAAGCAGAATATTTTGATGCTTTAGATGTTAACGAAGTAAAGGAAAGCGAGGTTCCGGATAATGAGTAAGAAGGTAGCACTTTTTGTTGGGCATGGAAAATCTACAGATGGTTCTTGGGATAGCGGTTGTTCGTATAAATATAAAGGTAAAACATACACAGAAGCAAAGTTGATGGAGCCGATTGCTAAGTGGGCGATTTATTATTTGAAGAAGTCAGGAGTTAAGGTTGTAACAGATTATCCAAAAAATAACATCAACATGATTAAGCAGGTTGCGAAATCAAACGCCTCAGGAGTAGCACTTCATGTGGCTCTCCATTGTGATTACTCTAAGGCTCCATCAGGCACAATTCCGCTGTATACATCCGCAAAAGGTAAGAAGGCGGCAAAGTTGATGAATCAGTATGTTGTTAAGAATGTCGGTATTAGGACAAGAGGCGTTGGAGAAAGAAATGATTTGTATGAACTGAATGCAACAAATGCTCCAGCGGTAATCTTTGAATGTGGAAGCATCAAGTCCGACTTGTCTAAAATGCGTAAAAAATATAAACAGTATGGAAAAGGTATTGCACAGGGAATTTGCAAGTATTTAGGTGTTAAATTTAAAACGAAGTAGAGGAAGAAAATGAAGTTTGAAGATTTGAGTTTGAAAGAATTAAAGGAATATAAGGAAGTTGCAATTAATTATGGCACGGTGAGAGATGTTGTACAGGTTTTAGATCGCATCAAAGAACTTGAAAGCAAATAATAGGCAGGTAAAATAAATGCTAAAGAAATTATTAGAATTGATAAAAGACGCATTGAGAAGGATGACAAAATATACAGATCTAACAGAATTATCGGATGTTGATGAAATTCTAATATCCGATGAAATGTCGGATGCCATAAATAAATGGAAATTGATGTATAAAGATAAGGCTCCTTGGGTTAATGATGATGTAACATCTATGGGCATCCCTAAATCTATTTGCCAAATGCTTCAAATGATGGTTCTCAGTGAATTGGAGGTAGAAGTTCAAGGTAATGACGCAGAAAATTCTTTAGCATCTTACATGCAAAATATTATCGATGAACAACTTTTTTCGGAATTAAGTATTAATCTAGAAAAAGCTATGGCATTAGGAGGTATGGTTATCAAGCCGTACCTCTCTAATGATTCAATTTATTTTGATTTTGTATTGCAGGGAGATTTTTATCCTATAGCTTTCGATGATGATGGAAGAATCACAGATATTGCCTTTGTTGACCAATTTATTTCCGGCTCTTATTTGTATACAAAGGTTGAAAGACATACATTTTCCAATAATACGATTTTTGTACAGAATAAGGCCTTCAAAGCAAGGTTGTCTAATTCCGATGATATGGAGGAACAGGAACTTGGAAATGAAATACCTCTAACATCTGTTTCACGGTGGGAGGATATCGAACCAGAGGCAACAATAGAATCTGTTGAAAAACCTATGTATGGATACTATAAGGTTCCTGCTTCCAATAATGTTGATATGGATTCTCCATTAGGAGTTTCTGTTTTCAGTGCGGCTACGAATTTAATTAAATTAGCCGACATTCAGTTTTCTAGATTAGATTGGGAATACGAAGCAGGGCAGATTGCAATTGATGTAGATTCAACAGCGTTATGCACTCAGGATACATATTTCAAACAGCGATTGGATAGCGGAAGGGATAGAATCTACAGAAAATTGGATTTAGGAAGCGAAGAAACATACCATGCTTTTACACCATCTTTAAGAGATTCTTCCTATATTCAGGGTTTGAATACATATTTGCACAAGATTGAGGATGCTTGTGGTTTAGCTAGAGGTACATTAGGTGATGTGCAAAGCGATGCTCGAACGGCGACAGAAATAAAAATCTTGCGTCAAAATACATATACCACAATATTGAAAAATCAAGAATCTCTAGAAAAAGCATTAAGGGATGCAGTTGATGGAGCAAAGTTATTTGTTCAGTTGTACAACCTCCACCCAATGGAAGACTTTGAGCTTGTTATCAATTGGAGTGACTCCATCCTAACTGATACCGACACTGAGTTGGCTCAAAAAAGATTGTTGGTGCAAGACGGAATTTTATCCAAAGCAGAGTTGAGGTCTTGGTATACTGGTGAAGATTTAAAAACAGCAGAAGCTAATATTAGAAAAATGCAGGAAGAGGCCATCCAATTAAGTCAGGATCTAATGTTCAACGCATCTAATAATGAAGATGGTAAACAAAATGAAGGAAATAATGAGGATGAATAATGTCTAAATTAACTCCGGAACAAATAGAAAAAATTTCCATTATAATTTCAAACAGATTTGAACAAATAAATATAAAATATATTGAGTTGATGGCAAAGCATATATCGGAAATTGGAAAATTAACAGCGACAGATATACACCGACTAGACCAAATGGTGAAAATGCAAGCAAACATCAATGAAATAAATAATTTATTGGCAAAGGAAACAAATAAATCAATAGCAGAATTGCAATTGATTTTCAAAAAAAGCGGAGTTCTTGAATATGCCGATTTAAAAAAATATTATGACGCTAGAAATATTTTACAAGTACCTTTTGAAAAAAATAATGTTATAAATGATTATATGAAATCATTAGCACTTGCAACATCTTCCACATTTAGAAATATTTCACATACCACCGCAATTTCTAAAGATTATCAAAATGCAATTGATAATATTATTCAAGAGGTGTCAATGGGTATGGTTGATTATGAGTCTGTGGCAAGAAGAATAATCAAAGACACCGTATTCAAAGGCATTAGAATCGTATATCCTACAGGAAATAGCAGGAGATTAGATAGTGCTGTAAGAATGAACCTTTTAGAAGGTATTAGAAGACTAAATGAAGGTATACGATATGAGGCAGGTAAGCAGTTTGGTGCGGATGGGGTTCAAATTGATGCTCACGGACTATGTGCTAAGGACCATTTACCTTATCAGGGTAGGCAATATTCATTGAAGAACTTTAAAAAAATCCAATCGGAATTAAAAAGACCAATAGGAAAAATGAATTGCCAACACAATATTTCTTATATCATTTTAGGAATTTCACCAAATCCATATTCTACAGAGGAAATCCAACAAATGGAAGATTATTCCAATGAGGTAATAGAAATCAACGGAAAAGAAAGAACAAGATACGAATGCACGCAAGCAATGAGAAATTTGGAAACGAGAATGAGATATGAGAAAGAAAAAATAATAGGATTAGAAGCGGCAGGATTAGATTGCAGTGCTGAAAAGGAAAAGCTAAAAATAATGAAACAAAGCTATAAAAATATAGCTAAAAAATCCGGACTTAGAACAAGGTTCGATAAGGCATACGTTCCAGATTATAAATAGTTTTCCACAACTAAATAAAAGTTTTCAACAAAGTTATCCACAGCCTGTGGATAACTTTTATTTAATTTTAAGTTTTTCAACATAGTTTTACACAAAAATACTTGTATAATGTGGAAAACTAATATATAATAAGTATACAAAATGATTTCCAAAGCGTAGAAAATACGCTATATAAGATATTTTAGGAGGTTTTTAATGAAAAATATTTATGAAATTTTGAAAGCGTTTGAACTTGAGATTCCGGAAGATAAGAAAGAATCTTTTGAAAAAGAATTAAATTCTAACTACAAGACAATCAAAGAAGTTGATGGAATTAAAGAAAAGTTGTCTTCCGCTGAATCCGCAAAAACCAAACTTCAAGAGGATTTGAAAAATCGTGATGAAGATCTAGCGAATGTTAAAAAGGAGCTTGAAGAGGCTGGAGAGGATGCTAAGAAATTAGAAGATCTCACTGAGAAGCTAAAAACACTACAAAACGATTATTCCGAACAGCAGAAAAAGTATACAAAGCAGTTAGATGACCAAAAATACGAGTTCGCTATTAAGGAATTAGCCTCCGGACTTAAATTCAGTTCCAATAGTGCTAAAAAATCTTTCCTAAGAGACTTGATGGAAAACAAGTTGTCGATGAAAGATGAAGAGGTGCTAGGCTTTAAAGATTTCGTAGATAAATACAAGGAGCAAGATGCTGGTGCTTTTGTTGTAGAAGACGAAGACACAAACAAGAACCAAAAATCTAAACCTAAATTTGCAGACAAAGCAAGAAAAATTGACAAACCCGAACCTGAAAATGACGAACCTAAAAATCGTCCGTTGGTTTGGTAGAAAGGAATTAATTTATGCCAAGACTTGAATCTCTCTCCGTACTACTTGAAGATGAAGGAAAGATGCTTCTTTCCGAAACCTATGACGGTGTAATCGAAAATGTTCAGAAAGGAACTCTTTCCAGTACACTGAAAAATACAGATTTGTCGGGAAATCCTGAATCTGGCACTGTAGAAGCAAAAAGATTTCAGAATGCAGAACCTAAAGACTATGGTTCCGCAAGAACCGCCGGAAAGGGTGCGGATGTTGCTGGAAAACCTGTCACCATTCCTATTGACCATGATAAAGAATTTGTAGAAGAGCTCGAACAGAAAGATGCGTCTTTGCTCGGTGTTGAAGGACTTGTCTCCCGTAGAGCATCCAATCATACCGTAAGAATGCAGGCACATTTGGACAGAGCTTTCTTTAGGGAAGCAGTTGCCTCCGGAACCGCATTTACACCTGCGGCAGGTATTACAGGTATGGCTGATAAATATGAGGCCGCAATTGTTACACTGGAAACACTGGAAAATGAATACATTGATGGCATTGATAGAAATCAAATGGTAGGTGTTTTCAGCGCAGAAGCGTATTCCGAAATTAGAAAATATCTGGATACGACTGTTGGAAATTCTAATGTAGATACAGCCGCTGAGTCGTTTATGTCTTTTCACGGAGTACAGACCGAATCCTGCACACGACTGCCGAAGGGTGTGGAGTTCATTTTGATGATGAAGGGTTCTATTGCACAGCCGGTTATGAGCAAGCCTTATAGTGCAGAGAAAATTCCACTGTCCGAAGCTTACGCAATGGAGCTGTTCTTCTACTACGGAACAAAAGCAGTAACTCCGGAAACAATTTTGTATTGCGCACCAAATACAACACTCACTATTAATTCCAAAGCAAGCACCTCCGCAACCGGAAAGACAAAAATCACAATCACCGAAGATAAGGGTTCCGGAAATAGCTACAAATATGCTACTGGAAAGGTTGTAAATGCTCCAACACTTGGGGAGACCGTAGATGAAGAGGTGTTCAAGGATTGGGACGGAACAGCGGAAATCACAGCAAAGACAGGTGATGAAATTGTAATTGCTGAGGTAAATGCAAAGAAAGAAGTTGTTAAGGTTGGTAAGACCACAGTAACCTCTAAGGACGCATAAAAAGAGGTTTAACCATGTATAAAATTAGATTGCCTAACGGTACAATCCTATCCACTCGTGATAGGATTGTAGCGAACGGATATATCTTTTATAGCGGGGGAGAAGAAATAACAGAAGATATGGACACCTCCCCAAAAGCTAGACGAGGTAGAAGAAAAACCAAATCGCCATCTTTGGATTCCTCCAAATAAGTATAGAAAGGGAGTGCAGATACATGCCACATTTAAGTTATCTAGAATATCATAAATTAGGTGGAACTGTTGATGAATCTGCATTCCCTATCTATGCCATTCAGGCGGAAAATTATGTTGATCACATAACAAACAATAAAATATCAAAATTAAATGAAATTCCGGATTCTGTAAAACTATTAGAAACACGAATAATCAGTCTACTGTTTCAGGCAGATAAATCATTAAACAGCAACAACGGATTAGGATCTTTAAAATCTTATTCCAATGGTATTGAATCGTTCAGTTACGATAACTCACAATTTTCTGAGGAGAATTTAAACCTAAAATTTATGAATTTAGCAAAGGTGCTATTATCCGGAGAACCTTGTTTACTTTGCAGGAAGGTTAGATGCGATGAACGGTGCAATAACTATTCTAAATAAATTAAATAGAAAAGATTCAACAACTAATCTAGATGTATGGTACAAGACTATAATTAATGGATGTGCATTCTCCACAAATAAGGTAGAAAACATAAATGGAAATATTGTTAGTGTTGGACAAACATTTACAATTTTAATCCCTTTTTCCGAATATTATCTTCCTTATAAAATTTGGAAAAATTCTCCATTAATTGCATCCACATTTACACTGAATCCTGGAGATTATATTTTCTTAACTGAAAATGTTAAAGAAAATATAAATCCAAATAATATTCAAAGTGTTAGAAATTCATATGAACCTTATGTTTGTGAAATCAAGACAATAACAGAAGTCGAAAATTTTGGAGGTTCTAAATTTCAATTTAGAGTGGAAGGTGTTTAATCTATGAAATCAAAATTGATATGGTCGAATAAAAATGCGACTATAAGAAGGTTGGTAAATAATGATAAAGTGGGTAGGTTCGTAGCTGAGACATGGGCTAATATGTTCGAAAAATATGTTCCTGCGGATAAGGTTATTTTGGCAACATCTTATAGAACTGAACCTTTCAAAGTAACGTATTATCAACCATATTCGCATTATCAGTGGTATGGAATTAGTAGGTCAGGGAAAAGATTAAATTATAGTCACGAAAAACATTTACAAGCAACGGATCATTGGGAAGAGGTTGCACAGAAAGAAAAAGGAAACGAAGTTGCAAAAGCTGTTTCCAATTTTATTCGCCATATGTGAAGGTGGTTAAATGAATATATATGATGAATTGACAACGTGGTTAAAAAACTGTCCGGATACTGATTCCTATATCTTTTTCAATGTTATTCCAGTTGAAATAGGAGTAACTGCACTAACGACCGTACCTAATACAAGATCTGTTCAAGATTTTACGGATGGCTCTTCGGAGGTAACTGAGCTATTTAACATCAACTTGGTGAAAGAGTACGACCCCTCAGGAACCTCAGATATTAATATTTTAGCTTTATCTGCTTTTGAAAATATAACAACTTGGATAAAAGAACAAAATATAAATAATAATTTACCTATTATCGATGGAATAACGGTTAATTATATTCAACCTTCTTATACAGTTCCGGACATTTATTTGAATGAGGATACCGGAAATGTTAGATATGAGGGGCGATATGAAATCAATTATCTTGAAAGGAGAATATAATGGGAGCGTTGACAAAATTAACAAGAGATAAATTTATTCCATTCTTAGACACTGCGGAAGACATCACATTCGTAGGTAATACATGGAAGAGAATTGACTTATCTACAATTTTTGCTTTTGCAATGAATCCTCAGTCCGAGTCTATGGAATACATTTGTTATCCAAATGCTGTGGAAGAGGTTTCCAGTAATCAGCCGGAGTTGCCTGAGGAAATTGCACTGTATGAAGGAAATGAAATGTATGATTTCATTTTTAAGAAATTCTATGAAATGCCAACAGGAGACGCTGTAAAGGTTCCGTTCCTCATGTGTTTTGGGGGAACAGAAAAGAAGGCTTGGAGAGGTATTTGCACACTTTTGTTGGATACGCTTGATACCGTAGAAGGTAAAATTTCCTTTACCATCAAACTTGGTGGAGAAATTGAGAAGGGCACATATACCATCGACAGCGGGGCACCTACATTCACAAAGGAAGGATAATTATTTTAAAAGGAGGAATATAAAATGGAATACGAGGTTGAGCTTTTCGGAAATACCTATCATCTTCCAACCTATTCAATCTCAATAGCTGAGAAATTGGAAAAGGTGGAAGAAGGAAATAGAAGCACTATTGATTTTAAATCAAAGTGTAAAAATATGTATAATATTTGCTCAGAGCTTTTAGGTTCGGATTCAGTCACAAAAGCAATCGGCACTCTCAAGGAGTGTGACCCAAATATGCTAAATATAATGTATTTAGAAATTTGTGCAACATATAATGAGCCTTTAAACACATATAATACCGACGGTTTAGAAGACGTGCTTAACAATGCACAGTTTTCAAAATTGTTAGACCTTGGAAAACTCGCAGAAAAGGCTAAGATACTGAGATGATAGATTTAAGAAATAAATGCCTGCCAAATACTGTCGAGGTTAATGGCAGGCATTTTTTAGTAAAAACGGATTTTCGTGATTGGATAGATTTTGGAAAGAAAATAAAGAACCCACATACGACCTTCGGAGATATCCAAGAAATGTTTATAGATAAGAATACACCTATTTTGGAAGAAAATCTAGAGGCACTGATAAAATTCTATTCTAATCCAAATGTCACTCCAAAATTCACAGAAAAAGATAATAGCGAAGAATATTTAGATTATATCCTCGACGGTGAATATATAGTAGCTTCTTTTATGCAGGCTTATAATATAGATTTAACATCTATAGAATATTTACATTGGCACCTATTCAAGGCACTCATAGTTGGCTTGCCTGCCAATACGAAATTAATGGAAATAATATCTCTAAGAGCTTACAAAAAAGAAAAATTTGATGAAGAAAAACATAGACAAAAACTAAAAAGAATGTGGGAGCTTCCAAAAGAAAAAGATTTGGAAGAGCTTGAAATTCTGCAAGAAATAAATGAGGAATTTTATGCCTGCACCTAAATAAGGAGATCAAAACCTATGTCCGATGGTAAGGTAATAATTGACACTGAACTAAAACAAGATGGACTGTCCAAAGGTATGGACGGTCTCCAATCTAAATTTGGAACTGGAGCAAAGGTGATGGCAGGTGCTGCGATTGCCGCAGGAGCCGCCGTCGTTTCGCTTACAAAAAAATCAATACAGTCCTATGCAAGATATGAACAGCTTGTTGGCGGTGTAGAAACATTATATGGTGCAGGTGGTAAAACACTTGAAGAATATGCTAAAAGCGTAGGAAAATCTACAAACTCTGTAAAAGGTGAATATAATAAGCTCATGGGAGCCCAAAAGACGGTTTTGGATAATGCCGCTAATGCATATAAGAATGCAGGTATGTCCGCAAACGATTATATGGACACCGTCACAAGTTTTGCGGCGGCATTAACATCTTCAGTTGGGGGTGATACCCAAAAGGCCGCAGAGAAGGCTAATACAGCTATAAATGATATGGCTGATAACGCCAACAAAATGGGAACCAATATGCAAATGATTCAAAATGCTTATAATGGTTTCGCAAAACAAAATTATACAATGCTGGACAACTTGAAATTAGGCTACGGCGGCACGAAGTCTGAAATGGAAAGACTGCTTAAGGATGCAGAAAAAATATCCGGCATTCATTATGATATTAGCAGTTATGCGGACATAGTAGATGCTATCCACGTTATTCAGAAAGAAATGGGTGTCACAGGAACAACGGCGGAGGAAGCACAACATACTATTGAAGGTTCCTTGAATATGACGAAGGCGGCTTGGGAAAACCTCGTTGTAGGAATAGCAGATGATGATGCGGATTTTGATACACTGATGCAAAATTTCATTGATTCTGTATCCGCTTTTGGACAAAATATTATCCCGCGTGTGAAAACAGTAATTGAAGGGATTGGAAAACTTGTAACTCAGTTAGCTCCAGTCATTGCGAAACAATTACCCGGACTATTAGCAAGCATTCTGCCAGGTCTACTGTCTGCGATTAGTTCTACTATGGTTGCAATAACACAAGCAATGATACAATCTGCACCTACCATAATAGAAGCTCTCATGGAAGGTGCCGCTCAAATTTTTGAAGCAGTTGTAGAATTGATTCAAGAAGTAGCTCCAATGGTTGTTGATATTATTATGCAGATAGTGGACATGATAGTCACAAACGCCCCCGCAATATTGCAAGCTATACTTAATTTAATTCTACTAATCGGAACCGCAATATTAAATGCACTTCCTGTCATTGTTCAACATTTGCCTACAATCATTCAGGGTATAGTATCATTTTTCACCAGTGCAGGTCCGCAAATTTTAGCAGTAGCTATTCAATTATTTTTGCAAATAGTAAAAGCAATCCCAGTTGTAATAATATCTCTAATAGCGTCATTGCCTAGAATAATATCCGCAATCGTTAAAGGTTTGATATCCGGAAATAAAAGAATTTTTTCTGTAGGTGTAAAATTATTAAAAACACTTTGGAGCGGTATTAGATCTTGGGCAGGAGCCCTTGGAAGTCATGTTGCAAGCGTAGCAAGGTCCTTACCAGGAAAAATAAAATCAGGATTAACATCGCTTGTTTCCATTGGAAGAAACTGGATTCAGGGACTTTGGAACGGTATTGGAAGCAAAACAACTTGGTTGTGCAATAAAATCAAGGAGCTTGCTAGTAATGCTAAGCAGGCCATTAAAGACTTCTTCCACATTAAATCTCCTTCCCGAGTTATGAGAGACGAAGTAGGTCGATTCATAACTTTAGGAATTGGAGAAGGAATTGAAATGGAAACAAAAAATCTTATTAGAACAGCTAGGTCTCAAATGTCACAGCTTTTAGGAGCTTACGAGATAGGAGCACTAAATACTGAAATAAAAGGTTCTACAGGAATAACAGATAGCCTTATTACAAATAATTCGATGATAGGCAGAAGATTATTACCTGGAACTACAAATTCGACCGTTGTAAATCAAGAAATAAATTTCAATGTGGAGAATACTTCTCCAATACAGACAGCAAGAATGCTAAAAGATCAAGCATTATATGGGTTAGCAGGAGCAAGATAATGGGAAAAGAAAATTTAGCAATACGAGTTGTAAGAAGTGATGGTGTTTCGTTTGAGTATGAGTCAGATGATTATAAAGGTTGGCATATTACAAGCCTGGAAGGTTTAGATTTCCCAAATCTAGAAATATTTACTGAGGATAGAGGTTTTGGAAACGGTTCCATCATAACAGGAAAAAGAAAGGAGGCTCGGGATATAAATATAAAAGCCCGATGTTCTTTTACTTCTAGGTCCGAGCGTGAAAGGGTGGTGGGTTTCCACAATAATAATTATACATTTGATTTGTATATAAATTATATGGGGATCCACAGAATTGCAAAAGGTTGTGAGCTTAAAAGTTGCAAGTGCCCAACAGAGAATATCTACAAACCATTAAATATAACCGTCGGGTATCTGCACCCGGAATCCGATTTGTTATCCAATGAATCTGTTGATGTTGGATTTTACGATGTGGAGCCTTTTTGGCACGTTACGAGATTGTACACTAATGGAGGGTCATTGCCTTTCGGTATAATTTCTCAATCGTTGAGCAAAGTAATATATTATACAGGCTCAGAAGATACATATGTTCATGCACAGGTGGAAATGTTAGGATTAACTCCTAATATAAATATTGTTGTAAATGGTAAAATATTAAAGATAAATTATACTTTCAAAGAAGGTGATATTCTTGTTATAGACTCGGAGTTCAAATATGTGAAAGTAAATAATAAAGATTTATCCCCGAATTATTATAATGGGGAGATTTTACCGGAATTGATAATAACCTTCGGTGATAACGAAATTTCATTCTATGATGATAATCACGATAACAGCTCATTCAATACAACCGTTTCTTATAATGGTAGATACGGAGGATTATAATCGTGCTCAAAGCAAAAGACTGGAAAGGAAATATAATTGGAAGCAATGGAGGAAATATTGATTTCATTGAGTGTGCCTGGAACAGAAATCTAAAAGAGTGTGGTGATTTCATGGTATATTTAGCGCTTGCAGAATATAATAGGTTAAATAAACTTGGATTGAAATATGTTGAAAATGTCGGAAGACCGGAATTAGGAATCGTTCAAAAAATAGAATACGAAAAAGAAACTAAAGGGGCATTCGTCACTATTAGTGGATTTTTCGTTGATAAACTTTTAGATTTTGCCACATATAGAAAAAAATTTGTTGTGGACACATCAAGTGGTGTGAAACCGGCTATCGTTGATTATTTATCTAAAGCAAATGCGACGGTTGGAGGAATAAAACCTTTAGGAGGTATAGAATTTTCGGAGGATTCGACATTCCCTTTAGAACAATCTTGTGAAATAGAGGAAGGTGAAAAGGCAGGTGAAGCATTATACACGATATTGAGTGGTGACAATTATGGATATATAACATCAATCAATCACTATCCACAAACTCCAACCGACAACCTAAATATAAATATCAAGGTATTCAAGGGAAGGGATTTAACAAAAGGAGATTCCGCTGTTTATTTTGGAAAGGCCTTCAACAATGTTTCTAGCGTGGAATATAAATTCGATGATTCGGGAAACCAGTGCTTTTATGAGGTGTTGCAAGATGTAAATGAACAACATTATAGCAATTTTTCAACAACATATTTTCCAATAAAATATACAGAAAAAAATAACGGAGAAATGAGCTATCTAATAGGTTGCTATTTTAATTGGGATTCAAATGCTCCTGAAAATGTTGGAAACTCCAAACCTAAGGCTATTTTGAAGGCGTCTTTATCTTCCGATGAAGTAGATTTAGAAAATACAACAACGGAAAATCAAAAGAAAATTAGAAATCTATTGGAATCAAAAGCTAAATTAGATATGCTGGATAATTACAAGGTAGAGGAAATTGCGTGTAATGTAATTCAAGAAAAATATAAGTATCTACAAGATTACGATTTGGGTGACAAGTGCCTTGTGTATATTGACGATCTCGGATTAACCTATTCAAGTGTGATAACCGAAATAGAGGAAACTCACAAGAGTAATAAGATAGAAATCAAGATTGTTCTTGGAACACCGAGAAAACTAAAGAGGGGCTAAATAATTAATGGAGACAATATTTGGAAGCTTAATCACAGGAGTTCTAGCTTTGATAGGTGTTATCTATACGACAAGAAAAACTCACCAAACAACATTAACACAAATTAAAAATGAATTGACGGTAGCTAGAACAGAAACAAAAGGAACCATTGATCTTGTAAAAAAAGATATAACTGTTTTGCAAGACAATTTAACGGATTTAGATAACCACGTCAAAGAACATAATAATTTGGTTGTTAGATTATATGAAGTTGAAAAGGGTGTAGAACTTTTAGATGATAGAATAAAAGTTGCAAACCATAGAATAAAAGATTTAGAGAGAAAAGGAGAAGAGGATGGAAGATAAACTAGCCTCAGAAATTTTAAAAGAACTAAAATCTAATTGTAGAAGAAATTTTGTATTATTTATTTCAACATTAATTTTGCTTATTTTGTCTAACGCTACTTGGGCATGCCTATGGTATATGATAAGGTAAACAGGAGGAAAAAGATAAGAAATGATAATAAAAGATTTCACGGAACCTGAGTTACAAATTTTCCGTGAAAAGTGTAATTTCACTGATTTAGAATCAATAGTATTCGAAAATAGGGCAAGAGGAAGAACTCTTCAGGAAATTGCGGATAATTATAATTTTTCTGTCGATTATGCACGAAAATTAAGCCAAAAAGTAAATAAGAAAATTATAAAGGTATTATAATTAAAAAAGACCACATTTTTAGTACATTTTATGTATATTTTAAATGTGGTCTTTTTTATTTATAATTTAAGTAACAAAAGGAGGATGTAAAAATGTATCCTATGTACGGTATCAATAATAATTTTAATCCTTATAATAATATTACAAACCCACAGATGAACAATTTTCAAACACCACAAAATAATCTAATTAGGGTAACCGGACTTGATGGAGCTAAGGCCTATCAAATGCCTCCTAATAGCTCTGTGGCATTGTTTGATAATGATAATGATATTATGTACGTCAAAACAACAGATGGTGCCGGATTTCCTACGGTAAGAATTTTTAAATTTGAACCTTTGCAAAAACCTAAATCTACAGAAACAGATAGCTATATAACTAGACAAGAATTTGAAGAGTTAAAGAAGGAAGTGGAAGAGTATGGGAAGCAGTTTGTTCAAGGAAAAGACGAATCTACAAAATAATATCAATTCAAATGTTATCGAACAAGCAAAGAAAATTATGAACAACATAGGACAAGTGAATGGAATAGTTTCTATGTTATCTCAGAAAGGCTTGAATCCGGAACAAGCTGTTAGGTCAATTTGCAAGGAGCGTGGAATAGACGTCGATGAATTTATGAAATCCATACAATGTAAATAATTTGCAAATTATGAATATATGTAAATCTACGGAAAGGAGATAAAAAACTATGGATACAGGTGTTTCTTTGAGCGACATTGCCGCAGTCACCGGAAAGGACGGAATGTTTGAGGGGAACAGCGGCGGAATGTGGATTTTCGCTCTTTTAATTCTTCTTCTCATTGGGGGAGGTGGATTTTTCGGGAACAATAGAACCAATGGTGAACCCGTTACGGAAGCTGGATTATGTAATGCGATGAATTTTAATAATCTCGAAAATTCAGTTGGTAGATTGAATGACAGCCTTCAGAATGATTATATGGGATTGCAGAACGGTATTTGCAATCTTGGGTATGAATCTCTTCGGAATTTCAACGGTCTCCAGTCTCAGATTTCTGAATGTTGTTGCACAACTCAGAGAGCTATTGATGGTGTTAATTATAATAGTGCTATCAATACCGCCGCTATTAATGCTAATACAACAGCACAGACACAGAAAATTTTAGATGCTATGGCACAGAATAAAATCGAAAGCCTGCAGGCACAGGTTAACCAGCTACAGCTTCAGTCCGCAATGTGTGGTGTAATTAGATATCCTAACGCTACCACATTCAGTGCAGGAATGAATCCGTATTTCAATTCTTGTGGATGTGCAAGCAATATTTAGCAAATAACAAAACTATATGGAGCGTATTAGTACGCCGGACAGGGAGATGGGGTGCTATTGTACCCCATCTTAATTTTTATAAGGAGGTTACAAATGTTAGAAATATACTCAAAAAATCAAACTATAGCACCAACCACAGGTATTATTCCGTTTACATCAACATCACTGAAAAAAGGTTTTACTTCCGAATTATTCGGAACAGATACCGTATATTTGAATAAATGTGGCGTCTATGAAATAATATTCGAAGGAGAATATGTAGCAGGAACCGCTGGAGATATTAATATCCAAATGACGAAGAACGGAACAGTGCAACAACAGGCTATTAGAACGGTTATAGGAGCAACCACAACTGAATCTAAATCTGTTAGTATTTGCACACTGGTTCAGGTAAAGGATAATAATACTTGTAGATGTTGTGATTCACCTACCGTTATTCAGTTTGTCAACACAGGGGTGGAGATAGTAGGTGATTCAAATCTTACCGTCACAAAATTATGCTAGGGGTGATCCGAAATGCGTAAAATTAAAAAATACGCCAAAAGCATTACGGACGAAATATGTTCCGCAAAAGAATATGCGGAGAAATATGTTGAATGCAAAGCCTATGGGAATATGCCTTGGGCTAATAGATTTAAAGAAATGGCTAACGACGAATTGAAGCATGCAATGTATCTCCACGAAAAAGCTGTACAGGAAATAGAAAAATTGAACGAAGTATTCAAACCTACGGTTGAGATGGAAAAAGCTTGGGAAAAATGCCACGAAGAATACACGGAGAAAGCCGCTTGGATAAAAACAATGCTTAATATGTGACGGAGGTATGAGATGACATTTGAAGAATCTATACCACTTGCAAAAGAGCTTGCCGAAAATCAATTAAAAAAAGGATTTGATGTGGAAGCCTTTCTAATCTTGTGTGAACTAAATAAATTAGATAATTTGGATTTAGTTCCGGATAGCAATGTGGATGAAATGATAACAGATATAGGTTCCTTTTTCCTCCAATATTCTAGAAACAAAACATCTCAAAATCTAAATAACGTATTGGATATGGTGGTTAAGATGTTAGGTGAATTATATTATTCTTGCGAGTCTGCGCAAGACAAAGAGCTATTTAAATTATTACCTAACAAATTAGCAGATGTATTTAACCCAACCATTATACAGTGAGGGATTATTCCCCCACTGTATTTTGTAGATTATTTAAATACAGCTCCATTTATTTTTGCAAATATGGAACAATTCCGAATCTGTGATTTCCATAAATCCGCCTACATTTGAATTTTCGAAAGCACCATCGAAGAGCTGCCCGTAAAACTCGGTATCACACTCTATTTCGGTTTCACAGGTTATGCGTAAGATGCTAAAATCATTAGTACCGGTTTCATCCGAGTTGAACACCTCAATGATCCTTGTTTTTCCTTCACAGCTAAGGTCGTTAAACGAAGAAGGGAAGAAGCTTTCCCGTTGTCTATGCCCGTCTAATCCGTATACCTTATAATTTTTTCTAAACATCTTCTTTTCCTCCTATATAATTTTATCTAAGCTTCATTTGACATTTCAACAAATTTTTTCAGTTCACGAATATAGAAATCATTTTCTTTGGTATACACATATCCATATTTTTCGAGTCTTCTTACCAATTCTTTTTTAGCTTTGTTTGGCAATTGCTTAACGTCTTTACTGAGAATCATTTCCTGCCTATCGATAAGCCTGAAAATATAATCTTTTGCCATCTTTAGATAACCATCTTTAAGCTTCAACCACTTAAGGTTTGCTATAACATACTCAATAGTTTCTTCAACCATCTTAGCTTCTGCCTGAATTGCTTCTTCAACATCAGTTGTATCAATGACCTCATTTCTTGCTTTTTCGTTGAGTTCTTTTACTTTAGCAATGATTCTTTCACAATTCTCGATGAGTTTATCGAGATCAAACTCGCTAACACCATTGAACTCATTTGCAAGTTTATATTCTTCTGTTTCCATCCAATCATAATAAGTAAAATCATTGTCAAGATAATCAACTCTGATTGAAAGATATACACAACCATCAACATTGCTTCTTAATGTTGTAATTGGAAGGCCTTTGTAATCAAACCCTCTAAAGTGATTTCCATCATCAACGAAGTTAAGATCTTCTCTAAGATTGAATCCTTCATAATTTTTAACGATTACTTTGCTCAAATTCTTTACCATCTTCATTTTCTTTTCCTCCTCGATATTCTATCCTTTGTTTTATTTTATAACTTATTGTAACACATAAAGGACAAGAAATCAAGTTATTTTTTGAAAATTTATTATTAATTTTTTGAGGTATAACCACTTGACTTATTTTTCTTTATGTGTTACAATATAATTACATTAAAGAAAGGAGATACACACTATGAAGATTATCAAAGGTTATTTAAAGATAGCACAAGAAGCGACAAACAGAATAAATTCTATGGAGGACGAGGTAGCGAAAGAATGGTACGGATGTACATGGGATGAATTAGATTATGATGATAGAGAAGAATGTACATATGAAGCATATGATAGGTTGAATGGAGGAAATTAGAATATGATCATTAAAATTTGGAAAATATGGGGGACAGATTTATCCCCCATATACATAATAGGAAAAGATTTAGATGAAGCTCTATATAAGGCGAGATTAATTAATAAAGAATATGATACAGTACAATTATACAGCAAGGAGGAAATAGATAATGATTAGAATACATATTGGAGAGCCTGAAAAGCTCGCCAACAATATACTAATTAAAAAATCAGCATTTGTAAGTTTTGATTATAATGCAGATATTGTTTCCTTCGTAAAGCAGATGGGAACAAGAGTATATAATCCTTATAATCATACATGGGAGATGCCCTTGAACAATATAATTTCTCTGTGTAATAAATTCGAGGACGAAGAAATAAAAATTGACGGAGTTTATGAAAATTTAGACACGAAGAGATTTAAAATTGACATCCCGAAAGATTTTGAATTTAAGACAAAACCTTTTGAACATCAAATTGAAGGTGTAAGATTTGGGTTGGATAAGAAAAAATTTCTGTTATGTGATGATCAGGGTTTAGGAAAAACAAAACAAATCATAGATCTTGTTGGTTGCCTTGAGAAAACAGATACAATCCATAAGGTACTTATTGTTTGCGGTGTGAACTCACTTAAATATAACTGGCAATCAGAAATTAGTATCCATTCAAACGAAAAAGGATGGGTGCTCGGTACAAGATATAGAAAGACTACAGGGAGAGCCTATGAAGGGAGTACAAATGACAAACTACAAGATTTAAACAACCTTCCGGATTGTAAATATATAATCACCAATGTCGAATCATTAAGAGCCGGGAGCAAAAAAATTTCTAAAACAAAATATTCTTTCCCGGTTGCGGAAAAATTAAAAACATTGTGTGATAACGGAACAATTAGTATCATCGCCTTTGATGAGTGCCATAAATCTAAGAATCCAACAGCACTGCAAAGCAGAGCATTATCTATATTGCAAACAAAATATATGGTCGCAATGAGTGGAACACCTCTAATGAATAATCCGTTAGATTTATATTTTCCTTTACACTGGTTAGGTTATGACAAGCATAGCTTCTACAGGTTCAAACAGCATTACTGTCGAATGGGGGGTTTCGGAGGACACGATGTCATTGGATATAAAAATTTAGACGAACTTAGGGCTATGATGGATGGAATAATGCTAAGACGTTTGAAAACAGAGGTTTTAGACCTTCCAGAGAAAATGCATCAAACTATGTTTGTAGATATGACTCCTAAACAGACCAAAATATATAATGAAGCATTATCGGGAGTGAAGAAAGAAATCAATAAGATAAAGATGTCTAATAATCCTCTTTCGATGTTGATTAGGTTACGGCAAGCAACAGGTTGGACAGGTCTACTGAGTGACAAGATTAAGGAATCAGCTAAAATGGATAGAATGATTGAGCTTGTCGAAGAAATCTCCCAAAGCGACCAAAAGTGCATTGTTTTCAGCAACTGGTCTAATATAACCAGTGTTGCAAGAACCTTATTAAAACCTTATAATCCTGCGTATATAACAGGAGAAACAACACCAGAAGACCGTATGCGGGAGGTAAATAAATTTCAACAAGATAAATCCTGCAAAGTTATAATAGGCACTATCGGTGCCATGGGTACAGGATTGACACTGACAGCCGCACAAACGGTTATCTTCTTAGATAGCCCGTGGAACAGAGCTCTTAAAGATCAAGCTGAGGACAGAGCTCACAGAATCGGAACCAAAGGAACCGTTAATATTGTAACCTTATGTTGCAAAGATACGATCGATGAACGAATCGAAGATATAGTGGAGAAGAAGGGTGCTATATCGGACGCACTTGTGGACGGAAAAATAGGTATAGAAGACATAAATTATCTTATTTCCTAGTTGACTTTTATTGTTTTATGTGTTACAATAATAATAAATAATATAAAACAAAAGGAGGTTTCAATGGAAAAATTCAGCGTGGCAAAGGTTGCACAGATTTTAGATTTGTCTACAGCAACCATCAAAAGGTGGTATAAATGGTATGAAAATCCTGATTACCAAAAACCACCGGAATTAAAGCTACCACCGTATACACTAGATAACCGCAAGACAATGTTATTCGAACAGAAAGATATTGCTAAATTGCAACAGTTTCACGAAGATTTGCAGGGAAAATATAAAGGTTGTATGGCGGAATTCAATGCTTATTGGCAGTGGGGAAAATACGGAACAAAACGGTTAGAGAAGATGAGAAGAACGGAGGCGAAAGATGAGTAGAGGTGGAAAGACCGTCGGACAAGCGTTAGCAGAAAAAATTGACATCTACAAATCATACAAAGACAGCGAAAGCAAATTCAAAAAACTAGGTTCAAAGCTAAATGATGAAATAAAAGAAACAATGAGCTCAATGGGAGTTGATGAATTTTCTTCCGATTCATACGTTGCGACGGTCAAATATTCTAGAAAAGAAACATTAGACGAAGAAAAAGCAATTGAGGTACTAAAGAAAACTTTGTCGGAAGAACAGCTAAAAACAGTTATTAAGACAAAAGAATATATTGACGATGATTCTTTAGAAAAACTTGTATATAATGGGGATTTCGATATTTCCCTTTTAGAACCTTGTAAAGTTCTTGGAAACGAAGTAGCTACACTTAGAATTAAAAAGAAAGGAGGAAAATAATGGATATGACCAGTTTTGCATTAGGTGTCACAACGTGCCTATCTATTGAATTTCTGCTAGTGGTTATTTATGGTTTGTATGAGCTTTCAAGGACAAGAAGGAAAAAATAATACATAATATCAAAGACAAACAGGAGGAATTAAAATGAAGATCTGTAAGTATGCATTCGACAAAGAAGACGAATATTGCGCAACATGTGATGGTGTACAAATGGAGGTAGACGGTAATCTTATTCCTTGCGACCAGTGTGCTGGTTATGAAGAAGGCACAGAGGAAGCCGCCAATAAAGAAGAAGCTGTGGAAACGGTCGCCGAAGAGGAATCCATTGAGGAAGAAAATACCGTAGAAGAACCTGAGCATGTAGAAATCGAAGAAGAACCAAAAAAAGAGAAACCGTCTAAAAAACAAACCACGAACAAAACATCTAAAAAGAAAAAAGAGGTTGTAGAAACAATCGAAGACAAGAAGGTAAATGTAGAAGGAGCAAATGTGACATCTATTAGGTTTACCTCCGGTGCTACTGTGAAAAAGGGCGATAATTATTTCAAATTCGTAGCAGAAAAGGAACTTGATTTATCATCGTACGATGGAAAAATCGAAGATGTGGAAGAACAGTTGTGGGCCGACCTGAATTCACAAATTGATAAGCAGATTGAAGATTTGCAATAATAGGTGTTGATTTTCACCAATTAATGTGTTACAATATGGTTGCGAGTTGATAATATATAATTTAATATATGTAAATTA
>ENA-OOWZ01000437-OOWZ01000437.1-human-gut-metagenome-genome-assembly--contig:-NODE-437-length-23124-cov-2.120508_pt1 | contig 23124 bp, 20 predicted proteins | sample MGYA00241580_ERZ501329 | MGnify/ENA primary metagenome ERZ501329 (study PRJEB25962, sample SAMEA2042923) | human gut metagenome | biome: human gut; feature: human-associated habitat; material: faeces... | reverse complement strand
TGTATGTACTTTGTGGATCATCGGAATCAACCAATACTTTACTCTGATAAGTAGGATGTTTTCCACCCTCAGCATTGTTTCCTAAAAAAGAGCTGATACCGCCATCACCACCGACTCCATTCGGATCTATGGTTGAGGATAATGTTCCACCACCAGTGCCACCAGCACCAATTATAACCGGATAATCATGATTTGGCAAAATACTAACGGATTTTTTTTCAGTAACATATCCGCCGCCGCCACCAGCACCACCACCAGCATATCCGCCAGCATGATATAAATACTGATAAAGTTCTCTTGCATTTACATACTTGCTTCCACCACCACCAGCACCACCGAGCGCAAAGTCAATCGATTGACAATTTGGTGAGAACCTGATATTCTGGCTTTTTGTTATTTTTAAGAAATTTCTACGTATAACTGTTAAGGTTTTTGAAATGGTATCCCCTGGATTAGCAGAAATCTCCATGGATGCGTCCTGAATATCGCCATATCCAGAAACCGAAATGGTTGCTCCATTGCCCTTTATATATGCAGTTAGCTCTCCATTGGTATTCGTAACGGGAGCATCTCCAGAATTTATTGGATACACATTCGCAATCCGAACTCCAGAAACCGGACGCCCAGATTGGTCAACTACTTTCAATTTCAAAGTTGCAGATCCTTGAACAAGCATGTTTGTTTTAATGCCAAGACTTTTAAGGCCATCGTCTACGCTACTATTAGAATCAATATTCAGAATATTTGCGCATTCACTACTGATCTTAATATTTCTTGCATCTCTCAGCTCATCAATTTGCCTCTGAAGATTAGCAGCAACATTACCAGAAAGTTGAGCCTGAACATTCGCAAACCATGTATTAAATTCCGCATCCCACTGATTAAACAATGCGGTAATATCGGTCTGCTGAAGAACAGAGGTAATAAATGGGCAAGTTGTCTTACCAACATTTACCTCGATCTTGTCAGCAGTAATACTAGTAGCACCGGCACTGACAGTTACATAGCCAAGTGCATACTGATGCAGAGTCTCCGTATTGGCCATCGCAGGTTTTGCAGGATTAGCCGAAGGGGTACCCTTAATCACCTTAATTACATTAGCACGGGTATTAATAGAAGAATTAATCTCCACAACAACAGCGTCAATTCGAGTAAGACTCACATCTGCTGCGGGAATATCCAAAGGAAGCAGAGCATCGTTTAGGGTCCAGGTGCTATTAAACCAGCACTTACCAGTCTTTACAATAACCTGCATCCCGGTTCCTGCAATCGGCATCAAAGATCCGCCAATAGATGCGAATACACCGTCTGTAATAATTCCATTGAATATGGAACTCATTTGCTCAGCATTGTAAACTCGATCCTTATTTAGCGAGTTATAAAAGCCATAAGTTACAGCCATAAAGAACCTCCTTTACCCAATAGTTTCGTCCTCTGTGGACGTAAAAGTAGGAGTAATCGTGATACCGTTCGCATCTTGAGAAAATACAATCTCAGAAATATAGACTGTACCAGTAATTCCGAATTCATTTTCGACCTGAACAATATCACCTATGTTGAAATCTTCTCCATAGATATATTGTCTGGTCGCTTCCAGCTCGCCTTCAAAAGCAGTAGTTATCTGATGCTCGCCAAGTTCCGCAATAGCTTTTTCTTTGTTGACAGCATTCCAGGTAGCATACTCGCCACCTTGTTCGCCGTCATTGACTCCACCGTTGTCAACGAACATCTCTCTTCGAGTGAGTCCGCTTGGTGTCGCCGTTTCCGAATACTGCCAAGTGACAACCTCGGCTTCCTCGTAAGTTGTCTGCTCCTCAACTACCCATTCTCCATTATCATCTTTATACTTATTTTGAAGAATAACCTCTTTCTGATAAGTTCCAACAGCATAAATGCTATTTTTATAGGACTTAAAAGATTTGATGTAGTTCGAATTCAAAAGGTTTTCAAAAGATGGAGAGAATGTGACGTAAGGATTTACAGATTGTGCATAAGATCGATCAACGCCAGCATAAAGCTCAAATTCAAATCCGCCAGTGCCTTTAGGAAGAATTCGCCAACCGATTTTATTCGCTTGACAAAGACTACAGACTACATCGTAAACGCTTTCACCACGAATACTCAATTCAGAAATAGCGATACTGGTAATCCGAGAATCCGAGTTGGCCTTTAAAGAGAACCCTGGGATTCGTCTTGTTTCATCGGAAGAAATAACCTCATTTTGAATAATTGCAAAGAGCACACTCTGCAAATTTCCAGAGAAATTTTGAGAGCTTGTAACAATGCGTCGATCCAGAATGCTTTCAAGACTTCTTCCGGTCACAATTAGTTGCGGACCTTCCTCGGCATCTGTTTCAATCTCAACTGTCTCAATGACCATCAATCGATCGCTATCTCGATTCCAAAGATAATTACCGATCTGCATAGCTTGAATATAGTCAAGCCGAACCGGCGTATAGATCTCGAAATCGCCGGCCTCATCATACCGAACTGTCCAAATAGCCGAGGTGAACGTATCAATCATGGCGATACCGTCATAGTTCTTATCCAAGACCATGAATTCCATAATTAGATACCTCCATAAGCATTTCGATAAGAGAATGTCATTGCGATATTGGAAATGCCTTCTTTTACCGTAAAGTTAAAGATGTTTTTTCCAACTGAAATTTGGAACCAATCAGCAAGCTTTTCAATGGCAGAAATTGCATTGGTGTACTTGCCATCATGCAAAATCTGCACATACTTATCTCCACTAACTGTGGAAATGATGATGTCATCACCATTCGAATATTCTCGTCCAATCAGCGTCTTGATGCGGTCCAAATCAATCTTGATAGACTCGTGCGTCTCAACATTGTACACAACAATCGGTCCAGTCACTTTTCCAAGAGAATGGATTGTAATGAGAACACCGGTGTCAACGTCCCCATGATAATCAAGAATGGATCTTGTATCAAGATTGATAATGCCGAACTCAATAAGATCCTCTTCTAAAGATTCATTAGACCAGGGGAATTCGAAGTTCGGTGTTACTGTTGCAAACTGGGTTACACTTGGGTAAGGATCATAGAAAAATGGATCCAGACAGAGAATCGAAATCTGTGCGCTTTCCTCTCGAGAGAAAATATCCGGCGTATTAGACTCCACATAGCCCTTCGTTTCCAAAGAACGGTTGTCAGTTTCAACACGGATCGTAACTTCTTTTTTTAGAGGAAAGTACTTATAGGTTTTCTGTCGAATATCTTCAATCGTCGGCGCAAACATGAACTGCAGATTGAAGACAATATTACGGGTGCTGGCCCGTGCGGACGAGTAAAGAGCCCCATCCGCCGTGGCCAGATCCGTTGAATTGATATTAGCTTTCGGGGGTCCCAGGCCAGTAATACTCTTAACAATCAGCCCCGATTTTTCAGGATGAAAGAGATCCAGCTCGAGAGATTCGCCCTTCGGATTGATTACCGTAATGGACTTGATCATACCTTAGAAATCGCCTCCTTGAAAGCAGTAAACTGATTGTTAGTATTGCGATAGATCTCGGAGCGGCTGAGAGATTTCGGAGAATAGTTATTCTGCACGAACTCGACAACCTGAGGCCCATTTTGATTATTCTGCGGAACCGGTTGCTTCATACCGTTTTCACGGGAGCTCAGAGAATTTGCAACCGCATTTACACGAGCGCCGGTTACATAAGTACTAATAACTGGTGTCTTCATCGAACCGAGTTTATTAAACCCAGAGCGAACATGCGTCAAATCAACAACAGGAGCAATCTGCGGATGAAGCGTCGGGTCAGTATCAATGATATCGGCAAGCTGTCCGATAGTATCTCTTGCAGCAGCAATCGTCTCTTCAGAAACACGAGTCGCAGAATGAGAGATCTCGCCCTCCATATTCTGAAAACCAATTGACATACCAAGGCCGCACATCTCGCCAAGCCACATAAACTTACGAGAAGGAGAATGCGAATCAACTTCTATTTGAACAGCAGTAAAAGCTGCCGCTGCAACTTCCCTTGCAGCTATTGCGATTTCTTCGCTCTTTGAAAGAATACCCTGTTTGAAGCCTTCTGCACACATCTGGCCAAGTGTATACCATTGACCAGAATCCTGTGTGAGTTGATTCTTACCAGCAGTTGTCAAAGCCTGCGCACCAGCAGTAACGGCCGAAGTTGTCGTCTTCATACCTTCTCCGATAGAGGTAGCATATTGCGTACCGTAACCCTCGAAATTGGTAGTGAGTGCCCCAAGCGTAGACTCAGCCGTAGCAAGATAGGTATCGGAAACTGTGCTCATAGCAGTGGAAACTGCACTGGTTACAGAATCAGTCATTGTCTGGGTTGTATTCTTCAGATTGTAACCTGTGCGCTCAGCCGCAGCAGCCGAAATCTGCTCCATTGTGAAACCAAGTTTCAGAAGGTCATCCTTAGATTCGCCAATCCATTGTGCGTATGCAACCATTGCATCAGTCGAGTTGTCAGAGACCGTCTCACGAGTATTGTTTACCTTGTCCATGAGATTAGCCAAATCAATCTGTTCCTGCAAAAGTTGCTGATAGGCCTTCTTAGCATCTTCGCTCGTCTTGCCCATCTTCTTGACAGTATACTCGTACTTCTGGTTTGCTTGATCGACTTTCTCATTTTGAATTTTGATCTTCTCAGTAATGACTTCTGTTTCTTTGGCTTGCTTATCCTGTTCAGAAGCAGTCTTACCGATCGTTGCTTCCCAAAGTTCTTTCTCTAAATCAATCGTAGAAAGATCCAGATCAAGATCGGAAAGCTTCGAATCGAATGCTGTTAGAAATGTATCCGCAGCCTTCGTGCCAGAAGCAGAGAATGCACCAGACGAATTATTGGTCGCCTGTGTGATTGTATTGGTGAGACTATTGGTAAGCTCAGAAACTGCAGAATCAGTTTCACTAGTATCAAATCCGAAGCCGGAAAGCCCAACAAGGCCATCGTTTTTATTAGCATCAGCGTATTCATCGACGGCGCCAGTAACTTTTTTGATCTGCTCTTTTACATATGCTCCAGGATTCTCCAAAGCTTTACCGAGTCCCTGAAGCATACGACTACCCATATAGGCGCCGGAAGATTCAGCTTTGTCACCATTTGCAATAGCGCCATTTGCTAGTTCTGTCGCAGCTAAGACGGACTTTTCTTCGAACTTCCCATTGGTTGCTGAATCGTATCCCTCCAGGGTTTTGTTACCAAGATTTTCACCAGGGGCTTTTGCTTCTTCGCTTTCGGTCGGCAAGAACAAACCCTTAATGGCATCCCATCCAGCGGCAATCATCTCAGTCCATGGAGAATGCCATCCGGTGACATTTCGGAAACCGTTCAGAAATGCGTTACCGAAATTAGCGCCACTGATCTTAACAGTTTCAAGAGATTCATTGCCAGCGACGCCTTCCAAGAATCCAGCAACGCAATCTTGACCTGCCTGACGGAATTGTTCAATATATTCGCGGAGTGCTGCAATAGATTGCACAACATTCTGGCAAAGCATATCAAGCGGCGTCGGATCTTGAATCTGAGAAGTATAAGAAAAGAACTGCCACAAATTCCAACCAAAGTTAGAAATTTCAGAGCTGAATTCAGTAAGAGTCTTCGTACTAACTTCCTGAATCTCAGGGAGAAATGCAATCAATCGACGCATATCAGTAATGATATTGTTCGTAGCGGCATTATTTATCTGAATTCCAGAAAGATTCTGATAATACTTAGCAATATGCCCGCCAAATTTAGAAATAGTTTCACCGAAATTATCGAGATTTTGCTTACCAACAAACCGAGCCAGAATGCTATCATCGGGCAACAAATTCGCAATTTCAACCAAAGCTCGTGCACCAGCGATAGATTGGTTCATTGCTCCGAAATCAATACCGCTAACGCTCCAAGCATACGAGGCCATAGCATCGCCAAACATTACCAACTGCGTACCAAATAGCATAAGATCTTTCGTTCCAAAGAAGAAGCCAAAGATACTCCAATCAGGAATCGTGTTTGCAATTTCAACCAAAGCTCGTGCGCCAGGCAGAGAATTCGCAATGGCTGTATTATCGCAAAGTTTGACGGCAAGAGAATATCCGGTTAATGCTGCGCCGAACAGAACCAACTGGAGACCAAAACCAGCGAGATTTTGAGTTCCAGTAAAGAGATTAAAGAGACCGCCTTGCTTCGGAATGGTGTTTGCAATTTCGACAAGAGCATTTACTGCAGGAAGAGATGCAGTGATAACATCTACATCGCATCCAGCAAGACCCTGACTATAAGCAGTAAGTGACTGACCAAGCAACCCACACTGCATTTTGAATTGTTCAAGGTCCGGTGCGCCAACAAAAAATTCAAAAAGTCCAACAGTCGTCAAGATGGCTAACCCACCAGCAAATGCAATCACTGCCTTGATTCCGGAACTAATTTGGTCAAACTTCACATTGACCATAGAATCATTGAATGCTTTAATGGATTCGCCAAGGATCGTTATGGATGTTCCGATACCACCAGCAACAAAACCTGCAACAAGATTTCCAAGTGCCTGAGAAATCGTCAGGCATTTTTGCGGGAGATCGTCGGGAACGTCTAGACCATTAATGATAGCAAGGACAATTCCAAGTGTTGTGCATACTCCAATAAGAGCTAGCAAAACAATACCGATACCGGTAAGGGATGCTACTCCGCCAGAACCTAGTGCGATTAAGCCTACTGCTGAACTCGACAATGCAGCTGCCATGACAGACAATCCAACTGCCAGTACAGTAACGCCAGAAGCAGCTTCTATTGCTTGGTTAAGATTTGGTGCCAGAGCAACAAGCAACCCCAAAATCGTAGCAAGGCCACCAACAGCAAGCGTTAGAATAGCCATGGACTTAATGTTTATTTCAGCTTTGCTAGTAAGTGCGCCCATAACACCAAATGCGGCAAGCATCATAGAGAGGCCGTATGTGGCCATTTTGAATGTCTCTGGGCTATCCTTCATGGCAATACTCAAAGCGGCAACCATAGTTCCCAAAGCAACTGCTGCAATGGTCATAGTCGTGATGCTCTTGCTCATATCTTTTGCCTGGGCAGTAGCCTTAATCATTGCAATAAAGATCGCAGAAAGACCAGCAACATAAGCAAGCCCCTTAAACATGGCGCCTGTATCAAGATATCCGACAATGCCACCAATAACGGCAAGAACACCAATAGCAGCAGATGCAGCAAGAAGCGTCACAGAAACCTTATGAGCATCTTTTCCAGCAAATTTGGAGAATGCAATCAAACTACCCATAAATAGGGTTAAGAATCCAATCGCAGCGATCCCCTTGACCAAAGTTTGTGTTTTAAAGTTTCCGAGTAGCGCGACAGCCGCCATGATCGCATAAATTCCGAGACCAATACCGCCCATAAGAGCGCCAGCCTTAGCAGCATTAGTACCAGCAAGATTCGTTGCTGCAAATACTGCAGCCAAAGCAGCGATCATCAGCCCAAGTTTCTTGATTACGCCCCAGATATCGTCTATATCGTAATTCTCAAGTTTCTGGATGAGTTTCAGTACAGCAGACAATGCAAGTACCGTCGTAAGAATTGCGCCAGCACTTTTCAGTTGAGAAGTTCCTTTCAACTTACTAAGAGCGACTGACAATGCTATTACAGATCCAGTCGCTAAAACTAGAGCATTAATGACAGAGTTGATATCTCTGAAAGAAATATCAGAAATATTCTTAAGTGCTTTTGCAATAATGTATATCGAAGCAGACATTGCTAGAATGTTTGCAGCAGCACTGTTAAGAATCCCCGTATTGCCAACAGATGCAGTCAGGAGACCCATCTTATTGGTCATCAATGTTGCCGCCGTAGCAAGTGTTCCTACAAGAACACTGATAGCAAGGACATTATCCAAAAGAATATTTGGGTCCATATCCTCGAGCATCTTAAATGCAGAAGCGAGAAGAAGTAGACTTCCAGCCAATGCAGCAACAACTTTAGCAAGAATACTTGCAGCCGCAGCACCAGTTGCGGCCAATGTCGGCATCATCGTAAGTGCCTTAACAAAGATTGCAAACGCTACCATAGTAGCAGTCAGCATAACTGCTGCATTTTGAAGTTTATCAGTCGGCAGTAAAGCAAGAACAGTCAAAGAAGCTGCTAAGATAGCAACAGCTTTTGCCATTTTCACATAGTTTGGTGCATTTATAGAATTCTTAACAGCATCAAACATACCGGCAATAGATGTCATAACTTTATTGACGCCTGTCGTAAGACCGGCAAATCCTTTAGTAAGATTACCAATTTCCGTAACAAATTTGGTCATTACCTTTGTAAAGTTATTGACAGACTGGATGATTCCAAAGCCAAATGCAATACTTAAAAGTGCTCCCCAAGGAACATCCTTAAGCCAACCCCTAAGTGTATTAAATACAATAGAGATTCGTCTAGTTAGATTATCAAAACTCGCACCAGTTTTGTTGCAGACACTTTCAACAGTAGATTTGAAATTTTCAAGAAGACCATTGGTGTCGGTAATGCTAGTTGTAAGTCCTTTAAACCAGCTCCATGCATCTTTTCCAATTTGACTAAAGATCCCAATCAAATTAGGAAATGTTAGTTTATCAATCCCTTTTATTCTAGAAACGGTTTCGGAAATATAATTGAGAAGTTTTAAAGCTGCTTGGGCACCTGATTCAATGGTGGTTGCCAAAAGTTTAAATGCCGTCTGCCCAATCCTACTATCTTTAAATTGAATAAAGAGATTCTTAAGAATGTCGATGAGTTTTTTGGCACCAGAACCAATCTTTTCAAAGCTGACATTAAGCTTTTCACCAGATATGGTCATGTTTCTAAAACTGTAAAGTAAATCGCCAACGGTGCCAAGTATTTCAAGAACTAGATCTCCAAAGCTACCCAATTCTGGAGCAACCAAATTCTTAATAATATTTCCAAGCTGTTTGAGTGTACTAAAGAGAATATCAAATACTGAAAACGCACCACGAGCAGCTCTACGAAGATTCGTCATCTGACGAGAATTCAATTGCAGAGCTTTCATCAGATTCTTGAAACCATTCGTGAATTTCAAAAGATCCTGGCTTGTTTTGGCAGGAAAAATATCTCGAAATGCATCTTTGAAAGGCTTAATGACACGAAGGATAGCCTCCATCATTTCATTGATACCTTCAAGCATGGTCTTTCGACCGCCGCCTTCACGCCAGCCCTCAAACAGTTCATTACGAACATCACCAGATGCCGCAAAAACTTCGTAAAGGATGTTGGCAAGGTTTGTCCAAAGCTTTTTAGCTTCTTCATAGTCGCCAAATATCAACTCGAAGGTCTTCATCCAACCGGTAGATACGGCATCGGATGTTGCAGAAATAGCTTCTGCGAATGTCTTAGCTTCCTGTGCAGACTGGAAAGACTTTCGGCCAAGCTCATAAGTAGAAGAGCTTAATTCATCCAGATATCCACGAAGTTCTTCTATATCAACGCCTGTCATGCTGGCATAAGCCTGAAGATCAAGTGTTCCTTCTGCATACTTATCTACGGCCGAAAGTAACTGTGTAGCAGTTAAATCTGTAGCAGAAGATACTTCATAAAGCTTATTTGTAAATCCGCCGTAACGATCCAAAACATTCAGCAAAACATCCGATGTAAACCATGCATCAGAAAGTGCATTGTTGAAATTCTGAACGCTAACGGCATTATTCTTCATGGTGACGTAAGTTCCATCACCCTTTTTCTTAAGTTTTCCAAGCGCAACAGCCGCTTCAATTGCATTTTCTTTGAATTCAGCAGTAGCCATGTTTGCATTCTCGATGGATTTCCAGTCAATCAACTTGACCGCACCAGTCGATAATGCTTGCGAAAGATTATACATAGCACGACTAGCTTCATTGGCATTGGCACCAGAACGAGCGGCCCAAGTAGCAATGCCTTGCATAGCCGTAACAGATCGATCGAGTTTAATACCATTGGAAGTAAACTTACCAATGTTTCCGACCATTTCGGTAAAGTTATAAGAGGTTTCGTCGGTGAACCAGTTTAACTTTTCGAGCTGACTATTAACATAGCTCATCTGGGCTCCAGTATCTTTGAAGTCCTTAGATGTTGCAGCCATAATGGTCTGAACAGCACTTGTCTTTTCAGCATATTTATCCCAGCCAGCATTAACCTGGTCAAGTGTCATACTGCTGACAAAACGCTTTGTTGTATCAATGAGGGCATTCGTAGCACGATTTACAAGTGTAGCTTTTGCTACCATAGTTGTAAATCCATCGTTTATTCCCTCAATAGCTTTCAAAAGAGGATTTGCATCTACCTCTTTGAAAGATTCATTTACTTTGTCAAGATTTTTCGAAGCGCCCGAAAACTTTAAAGCATTCTTAAGTCGATCCAGAGTAGATAAACTTTTGCTTGCTTTCTTTTCAAACTCTTCATTATCAAATCGCATTTGTACAACGCGATTGTCAACTGTTGTAAACACTATCTTCTAACCTCCTCCCACAGTTCCTTAGAGAGTTCATCAAATATCGGCCGAATGGCTGGATTGATGATGTCATAGCCCTCGACATATCCGCCAGTTCCAGTTGCATGCCCATACTGGAGGAGGATGATCACAGGGGTTCCTTTGCCGCCAAATGCGTAGCCATCAATTGTATTGGTGTTATACCATTCAATCGAGATGCCCTGCGAATCATTTTGAATTTTATAACCCCAGGACTCGGCCGTAATACCTGAATCTACCGGGGTCGCACGAATCAGAGCTTCTAATCCGCGTCTAGCATATGCATCGAGAATGGGGCGATAGTCTTTGGACGCCAAGCCTTTTAAGTACTTCTCGGTATTATTAAAATTTCCACGTGTCCTAATGGCTATCACCCGCATTCTCCTTTCTTAAGGCCGCTTAACTCCAGCGAGCCTTTACTTCTCGAACATCTACATGAACAAATTTTTCATAAAGACCAACGCCACCGGAATTTCCGAGTTTCTTGTCAAACCAATCATAAATCGTCTTAACAGGAACACCAGAAATATAGACATCTGCCGCAGTGCCATACTTATGCTGGCTATATGCTGCACCGCCGATCTTTTTGTTATAAGGTTCTGTTCGATACGCCGAGTTAATGACAATCGGCTTCTTAAAATATTCTCGAGCTTCCTGCAAGAGTTTAACCAATGCCGGTGCTACAAATATAGTATCGGTATTATCCTTGCAACGAAACTCTTTAACTTTAAAGTTAGAAGAAAGTTTCTTTTCACCATCTTTCTTCCAACTATATGCATAAATAGGGATCATAGGTTTCTCCCCCTTTGGTTCATCAACCTCGGTTTCTGCAACTTCGGAAATGATGACATATACCGAGATAGTTCTGGATGGCTTGATAATTCGAGTAGAATCTCTAAAAGCCGTAGAGGCTCCACCATCGCCGATCAGAGCATAGTTCCAGCCTTTCTTATATAGAAGATCTTGGAAATCCCACAATCCGATTTTAGATTCGACTCCGAATACGAAATTGTTTCCTTTAAAGCCGAAAGCAGGGCGACTGGTCAAACGAGGTCTTGCTTTGGTACCATCAGCATCTACATGCGATGTGAGATCTTTTCTCTTTTTGCCATTTGGAATGACGACTGTATTTGTAAAGTAACTGTCAAACCCATTATGTGGTAGAACACCCCATTCCGGATTGCCATTCTTTTTCCAGCCAATGCCAAATTCATTGTATGCAGGCCGATATAATGTTGTCCCATCAATCTTAGTATGCGCAAGAGGATTTCTCGTCGACATATTAAAGAAGGGACCATTCATGATCGTTACATTCGGACCACCATACAATTTCCACATCGTCGAAAGTGTATACTTTGTTTTCCGATTGTCGATCAGTCGGATTCGGCATTTATTCACGGAAATGGACTTATAAATTGCCATAAGATTACCCTTTCGTTCCTAGTTTTCTTCTACGCTCAGCATTCAGCTTAGAATAATCTCGAGCAGTTTCCTTCTTAGATTTCTTCTTCGGATTCTGCTGTTCATTGCAAACCTCAATTAGCATCATGAGACGATTTAAATGCCACTTTTGAAACTCAACAGGAATTTGAAAGGCAACCATCCATCCGTAAATTACTTCAGAAGTGACTGTTTGCCCTTTTCCAAATACTGGCTTCTTTTTAGCATCATGATGCGTAATTGTAGTTGCTGTCATCGGTGCTGAAATGTAAGCATCAATGTCTCGAATGTTTTGCGGACTCAATCTCTCATAAATTTCATCCGGAACATTCTGTGTCAATGTCATACAGCGGACATAGTCACGTGATTCCACTGGGGTTAATTGACTATTTAAGTATGGTTTACACCATTTGGATTCCCATTTTGAAATTGAGACAAGGCTATGCTCGAGCATAAGTACTTTCTCCGGATACGTCCGAAACTTCTCGAGCGCTTCATCATAAACTTCGGTCGCCGGAACGACCAGCTTAAGCATTCTCGCTTGCCTCAATAGACTCTGGGAGCTTCTTAGCTTCCTGAGCATTCTTAACCTGCTCAATCACATTAGCGCGATCCTTAGCGCTCATGCCGGGCATAATACCCACGATGAAGTTGATGATCTCGTCATCCTCGCCGCCGAGCAGCATCATCAGGATCTCATCATGTGCGAGAGAATACTGAAAATCTTCCTTGATTTCAGGAGTCTTCAGGAAGACATCGCTGCCAGGCTTACGAACGCCATAAGCATTCACGAGCAGATTATCGATGAACTCAGCGACGGCTTTCTTATCGCCCTTCTGCTGGAGTTCAGTAAGGCCTTCAATCAGGCCATTGTCAAAGCCAAGGCTCATCTTGGCAAGATCAGACTTATTCAGATGGAACCACAGGTCCTTCTCAACCTTATTGCCATCGTAGTCCTCATAAGAAACATGCTGCTTAATCATAGATCTTTCTCCTTTTTACTCATTTTGATTTTTTAAAGAGGGGCCAGGATAACCATTCCCAGCCCCTCAGGATAGTTAGGCCGCAGACAGGATCTCGGCAATCTCGTCGGGAGTGGGCAGAACCGCACCAGTGGAAGTCTCGTCGCCGTACAGCTTCGCCTCGATCTTGGTCAGCTTGGTGCTATCGATCTTGGTAGAGTCGATGACAAGCAGAGCAGTAGGCTTCTTGCCAGTCACGTTGACGGGAGTAGTGGACAGCTCCCAGCTGAAGGTCAGTGCCTCGGGGGAGTCATTGATGGTCTGATAGGCCTTCTCAGAGGGAGATACCTGGCAGCCATATACCAGATGCAGCTTATAGCCATGATCCTGGCCATCGGTATCGTTACCAATCATGGTACGATAGCAGAAGCCAAAGACGGAGCGGGACTGCTGACCAACATAGACGCCAGTATTATCGACCAGTTCCTTGTTGCCATTGCAAGCCTCAAACTCCTCAGGATAGGTATAGGCTTCGATGGTCGCACCGAACTCCTCGGCGGAAATCAGGTTCAAATACTTGATGTTATCGGCATACTGGCCGGTAGCCTCAGCACCAGAGGGAGATTCGGAAACAGAAATCAGACCATTCCAGGCAACGCCATTCTTATAGGCGCCGGTCTGATCGGGGAAATACAGGACACCATGGTCAACACCAGTTTCATAAAGGTGTTCGCCGGTTTTATCCCATACAAGTTTAGCCATAGGATTGTTCCTCCTTAGAAATAAAGATCAAAGACATAGTGGTATAAATTATCAGCCACATAAATTCGGTTCATTGTGCACATGGGGAGTTGTGCAATCTTCATAGGAAGATCTGAATCCGGATCTTTTGTAACTGCCATTACCACGTATTTCTTCGTAAGGGAATACGGATTGTTATCTGCAAATATTGTATCAATGTCATCAAATTTGTAGATAATGCATGGGTATGACATTTTAATTGTGGCCGGAGGTTGAAAATATACGCGTTTTGAAACACCGATAATCTTATTTAAGATTTCAGATAGTTGTTGACGCGATTTCGCCATTATACACACCTCCGATCGAGATGATTAGGCGGGGGAATCGAACTTCAACAGATTGAACATTCCAATACGCCCCCATCCATTCAACATATCTCATGGCAAAGAAGTGCGCAAAAGCAAACGGATCAGCCACAATGCTAATCTGGTTATTAACATCAATGTTGTCATTAATGCCTTCGCCAGAAGTTGCTTTTTTCATATTTCGGATAACGTCACCCATGTAGTAACGAGCTACCGGAGTCTCCGTATAAACATCCAGAGCAGTTTCCATCGGCACAACAAAGCCGATTGCACCATAAAACTTTGCCATTTTGAATTCTCCGAGAGTCTACTTAGCCGACAACGGCCGCCGCACGAGTCACAGTTACGGTGTCGCCAGTAGATGCGGCCACGATTGCAGAAACAGTGCCAACCTTAGAAGTCTCGGAATAGTTCGTGGGGATGGCATAAGTGCCCTCTGCAGTCTGCAGAACGCAGCCCTTCATGAATGCATCCTTCAGCTCAGAAGTCTTAAACTGAACCTTATGGGCAGCATCGACATAAGCCTTATTGGCATTCACAAAGATAATGACCTTTGCTACGTTCTTATCCTTGGCATCATTATAGATTCTTTCCATAGTGAGTTCTCCTTTCTGCTATCTCAGATTAATCCTTCTGGACTTCGAAAGCGATGGCGGCATAGGGACGAGTCAGAGCGCCAGAGCAACGAGTCTCCATCAGGTACTTATACTGGTTGTAGTCGATATCGAAGTCATCAAACATGTTGACCTCGCCGCCCTTATCGGCGCCGACGTTGTAGTCATTCAGGTTAACCAGCAGAGCATCCAGAGCCTGAGTCTTGCCGGCATCATCACTGCGGGTCAGACCAACCATAGACTCGATCGTCACAATGCTGTTGACACGCAGGGCGGTGCGCAGCTTCTCAACAGTGTCATAGATCACACGGCCGGTAGTGTCCTCCAGCATCAGCATCTCGGTCAGCATATCCTCAGTGGTATACAGATCGGGGTTGCCAGAGCCCTTGTACAGCTTACGAGACTTCACGACTGCCTTAATGAAATTCTTGGCATGCTCGGCATCGCTCGTGCCAGCATTCACAGGATACTTCACAGTGAACAACTCAGAATCAGTCCAGATAGGACGAATGTTCTGCTCATTGATCTTGTCATCGCTGGAAGCCAGACGACCATCGCCGATCAGGATGGCGCGAGCCAGTTCCTCATTCAGCATCATCCGCATCTCGGACTTCACCCAGGCAACAACGTTGAAGTCAGTGATGTCAACCTGGTCATCACGATCTATCTTCTGCTTCTTATAGATGGTGGTAGGCGTGGTGGTGCGTTTCAGCAGAGAGAAGACCTCTTCCTTCTTCAGCTTGCCCTTGATATAGCCCTTCGCACGAGCCTCATCTTCGGTAATGTCCGCAAAGATGGACTTAATGCGAGAGAAAGGGGTGCGATGGACCTTGCCCATGACCTGAGAAACCCAGGTCTGATCACGCTGGATAAAGATGGGCTCATTAGTCATCTTGCGAGCATCAGGGAACAGATAGCCGACGTTGGTTACACCATAATCGCCATCGGCATGCTGGATAACATCCTGCAGGGCCTCAGCATCATCACCATAGGCTTCGCAGTGCTCCAGAACAGCCTGCTTCAAAGAACCCAGACGCTTGGCGTCCTTCAGGATCTTCTGCATATCGTCGTGACTCAAAGTGGGAGCCGCGGCATTCTCGGGATCAAAGACATTGTGCTTCATATCGGGATTATCCTCCTCATCATCATCGTTGTGTTCAACGCTACCGCCCTTTTCTTCAAGAGCTTTGCCGATAATATAGGCAACGGCGGCCTGCTGCTCTTCATTCAGGGTATCGAGAACATCCTTCACGGTCTTTTCATTACCTTCTGGCTTCTCTTCTTTCTTCTGGTCCTCGTGCTTCAGATCTTCGTTTTTCACTTCGGGGTCCTCCTTCTTTTCCTCATCAGCATGAACGAGAGTAATACCGTCAGCTGTGAAAATATTTGCATCATCGAAATCGTCATCGCCATCATCACTATGAGTAAGATTCAACTTTTCGATATATGCCTTAGGGTTCGCTCCGGCCAGAACAAGGCTCACTTCCTTGATATTGCCGTGAGAGACAACATTTGTAAACTTGTTTCTAGTTAGGTGATTTGCATGAATGGAGAATGCACTTACATCTCCATGGCTTACAAGTTCCTTTGCGGCAACGCCACCCTCACTGCCATTGAAAGAAATCTTTCCATAAACACCGTCGTCACGTGCTTCCAGGTCAGCATGGCCAAGAACAGCTTCGACATCATCGTGAATATGCATCCACACCACCGGAACTCTAGCGCCATTTTGATCTGCAAAAGCTCCCTGACGAATCGTGACACCATCGGTGCATTTCACACCGTATCGGGTCACATAGCCTTCGCAATCATACATCTGCGTTTTCTCCTTTCTTTAATAAATCTGCAAATCCACCAGAAGGTTCGTCCCCTTGTTTCGCTTGATTAAGATTCGAGTTATGCAGTTCATCAGCCTTTGGATCATCAGAAGGTTTAATACCGATAATCTGGCGGATTTCGTTACTGGTAAGGATCTCGTTTCTGGTGAACTTATCGGCAATCTCAGCAATCTGGCTGACAGGAGTAATGCGGAAGGGTTCAGTAAAGAACATGACAGACTGTCCTTGTGTCCGGGCAGTTTTAGTCAAGAACTTTCGCTTAAACTCATCAGTAATTGTGGATGCCAAAGGTTCGACAGTCTTATTCTGGTAATTCAACATCGTCTGCTCATCGGCTGTACCATCCAGAATGCTCTGGCTGAAACCTAACTGGCTATAAAGCATACTCGTCAAATACTCAACCTGTTTCAAGAGGTTATTCTCAACAGAGCGATTGAGCTGAATTACCTTCTCGGTGCTGTCGATATATGCGATACCGAGTTTATTCCCAGCAAGCTGGTCTTCAACAGACTTTCGACGAATCTCGGCTTGCTCCTGACGTGCTTCGCTACGAATCGTATAGGGGAGCTGAATAATCAAATCCAACTTACCAGATCCAGCCTGCTCGTCAATTATATCCAAAAGGCGAAGCTTTCGAATAAGACGTTGCAGAGTGGAGTTTGGTGCATTCATTACTGCATAAAACGGGTTTTCGAGGATCGCCACATCTCTCTTTCTAAAAGTGAATTCCTGGCGTCGGCCCGTTACGCTATTGTAAAGACGCACCTTTACATGCTGTGGATACCATTCTACGATTGGACCAACTCTCATTTGCAAGATATCATAAGAGCTGGATACTTCAGGGTCATCTGTTGTTTCGACAGGAACTGCGGCGACAGCACCTTCATCGATCATGGATAAAACCATATCATGAACAAATGCTCGTCCACTCTGATCCAGGTTTGCTTCAGTCTTAAGAACCTCATTCAAGCCCGTACTCATTTCTTCCTTAAATCGTTCATTCTCATCAAGGCGAACATGTCGAAATTTCAGCGATGCGACATCCAATGCGATCCGATTGTAAATCGCATTCACAATTGTTTTCTCATTGTTGGATGACAGAATCACTCGGTCAGCCCGTTGAGAGTCCCCATAGCCCAATCGCCAGGACATATCAGTCATCGGGTCCCGATTTTTAAAGACGTTCCACGCACGCCTTATTCTGGAACCAAAAGATAGATCCATGCGGGGTCCTCCTTATTAGGGGTATGTACTCATTTTGAATTTTATCCGCGACGTCTCTCGCGAGCCTCAGCAAGGCGATCGTTAAATGCATCCAATTCCTTGAGATACATTTCAAATTCATCTTTCTGTTTCTTGGCGAGTTTCATGTCCACTTTTGCGAAATTGCTCTCCATAGCTTTATACCACTTAGCGCCTTTTTGAGCACGCCTAATTGTTTTTGCGCTTCTTCCCTCAAGCTTCTTCTCAAGTTTCGAAGTATTTCGGCGCCCTTTAAAAGCACTCATACGGCGCTGAGAAATAGTATAGGAAAGGCTTCGTTCTGCATTCTTGGCTTTGTCATACTTTTCGCGATTCTTTTTGGCTTTTGCAGAGGATTTCTCATACGCCTTTACTGGGTTATGCCGAATCCCCCATTTCATGCCGAGAACACCATAGTGATAAAGTTCTTCTTGTCCACAAGGACCATAGACAGCCATATTTTTCCTCCTTCCTAAGAAAATTAGTCGAAGAGATCTCGATTTAGTTTCCATGCAATGTAGCCATCCATCATAGCGGCAACAGCATCAATCTTCTGATCGTATCTCTTTTTATAAAGCATTCGGTTACCATTTACATCTTCCAATGTAATACAGTTACCCATAGAATATGTCATCAACTGCTCATCAAACAGCAGCGCTCGATCCTCAGAAAGCTTCTTGAGTTCGCCAAGTGGAACAGTTTCAGTCTTCTTGCCCTGAATAACTTTCTCAATGCCGAATGGGCCATTCTCTTGAGCCCAGCGAGCAATAAAATCCTTACAATTGTAAGGGTCATAACCAACAGCACGAACATCATAGTTATTCTGGATAATAAACTCATCAAGATCCTCATAAATCTGCATAGGATCGAGTGTTGTTCCGTCCAGGACAATCAAGCTTCCCTCTTCCATGAATTCTTCATATTTCTGCCGCATCGCAGGATTTAGCTTTAGGACGGTCCGGGACGAAATATAATTTCGTGTCTTCACGCCGAATTGCATACCTTTAAGCGGAAACAGAAATGTGAATGCAAAGAAGTCATCACCCTGAGAAGCATCAATTCCCATAGCGCAAGGCATACCATAATACAGCCGTTTCGGATGGCAAATTGTCTCCTCATACGGAAAGTAGTATGTATAGCCCTCCATGGGAAGTCCAAATCTCTTAGCAAGAATATCATTTCTTGCAGAGGGAACTTTCTCAGCACGCTCAACATCTTGCTGATAAGCATCATAGCTCACGCTGATTCCAATATTGGGGTTTGCCTTAATCCACATCGCCGGATCATTGATCTCGTCAATGCTGTCAAGCTTGTACCACCAAATAGAGACATGTGGATTCTGATACTCACCTTTTAGAATCGATTGCAACTCCATTTTGATTGCGTCGCCGACACCATTTCGTACAGTACCTTCAGAAGAAGTTGCCACGATCTGGTAGTCTTTGACTTTTGAAGCACCCTGTTCAATAGCGCCAATAGGATCTTCACGAATTTCGCCAGAAAGCCACTCGTCGACTGTTGCATACTTGCATCGTAAGCCCTGAAGCTTATCAATACTCAAAGGCCGAATTTCAATCAATGAGTTCGTCATGAAATTCATGATGCCCTTCTTGGTCGATGCCAATTGGCAGCGATTTGCTTTGCTTCCGGTTGTATTTTGCAGAGACCCAGCAGTAAGCATCTTAAAGACAGGCCCACGTGCACGCGCAATTGCCGTTACCAGAGGAGTGGTTGTCTCTTCGGCAAGCCGCATAGTCGGCGCCACCACAATCTGCTGAGTTGTTGACGTGTCACAAATCTGACCATAAGACTGTACACAAGAATCATAGAGAGATTTCGCCGCGCCACGCCCCACAATCAGATACTGCTTATGGATAAGTCTTCTTTTTAACTTTCTGGTAACATATCGACCGCCTTTACCTTGAGGATCCGGAACATAAGTGCTCCGAGTTTCAAAGTAAAACCAACCATATAATTGTTCGCCCCAAAGTTTAAAGGAATCCATCATCTCAAAGTCGGATCCATCTGTTAAGACGAGTTCGCTTTCGCAATATGCGATCCAACCCTCAACAGGAGCCGGATCGTAATATACGCCCGGGTTCCGAATCAATTCGTCGATTCGGTTCATCTCCATCGATATCTCTCGATTGACGGGGATTTCTCCTGCCAGCACCTTCTCCCGGAATTCGCCGTAGTAGCGAGGCACTGCAGTGTTGGATAGATACTTTGACATTAGCCACCCTTCCGCTTCTTTTCAATGTCCATCAACTTTATGATTGATTGGTAATTTGCATAAGCTTTCTGTGCTCCGCCCATAATATTACCAATATTTTGAGAAAGATCGGCAATATCTTTAGAACCAGATTTCATCTTATCAATCAATCGCTTACCCTTGTCGACAGTAGCTTTAATTTTCTGGGCTTGCTGCTGTGCCTGCTGTTGCTGAGATTGCTGGTTGGAAGGATTCAGCATACTCATATATGTTTGCTCAAGTCGAAGCCGATTGATTGCGCGAACCAATTCCTCATCAGACATTTCTTTTGCTTTCTGACTGGGTGGTTTAGCGGCTTCTTCTTTCTTTCGCTCTTCTTCTGCCCGAACAGCAGCTTTTCGTTTAGCTTCTCGAATCTCTGCATCACGTTTTTCAGCTTGCAGTCTTCGGTGCTTTGCCCAAATGCTTTCAGGTCTTCTTGAGGTCGCCTTCGGCGCAGATTCATCTTTATTCAAACGACGCTTTTTCGGGTTATCCTGATACGGTTCTTTACCAGAGCCATATGGATACCGACCCGACTTTCTCGGAACGCCATAATGGTAAAGTTCATCGCCATATACAGCCATGTAAGCCCTCCTTTCCTAGGAGTAAATATGCTAAAAATTTAAGCATCATGTAATTCATTGGCTATTAATTACAGAATTGCTGAATTTGAACAAACCAATCGTATAATACGTATTGGCATCACGAAGCATGGCTTTTGCATAGTCTGGTTGCAATGCTGTAAATGCTGGATCATATGGGGTGAAACCGCTAGGTAACTGATTGAACTGAATTCTTCCATAAGGAACTCCGTCCAAATATGTTGCATAGAGTTGAACCCTTCGTAGCATAGAAACAGTAAGAATATCGGCATCATAGTCACGATAAACACTGATTCCCACGCCCGTAAGTCCAGTTCCACCCCAGATAATTCCAAAGCTATCAGCACCATTCTCGTTCTTTGGCGTTCCAGAAATAATTGCCAAATCCATTTGGCTAGCATTCAAATCGGTCGCCCGTTTCAAATTCGGAATATTAAGCTGATCGGAAATTGTGGTTTTTCCATCACCAGTATAGGTTGCTTTGGAATAATCTATAGAGTCAGTCGCAGCGCCTGCTCCAAACTTTGCAGCAATCAAACCATAAAATAGATTCAGACCATCGGGATCAAGGAAGGCAGCCATTTTGAGGTCACCTCCTTATTAAGTTCCGGCAACAATCGAATCAATTGCCTCATTTGTGATTGGAGAAATTTCGACAGGGCTGCCGAGCGGATCCCAGGTGCCATCTTCAGTCCAGCCATAGTTCATGTTGGTGTCCTTGACATTCCAGATATCACCAACGCTATTACCTTCCGTCGGAAGCTGATCATAGGTATCTTTAGAACCCTTCCACTTATAGACAGTAGAAATGTCAGACTTCTTAGCAAAGTTATTATTGGCATCGTCCAGACTCAATGCGCCAACCTCAGCGGCTGTGTAAGTCGGCTTGGTAGGAGTCTTGGCCCATGCAGGAACCGTCGGGTCAGTCTCAGTGTAAGACTGGAGTGCTGTATCCGCTTTCTCAAGAGAGGTCTTGACAGAAGGTGCAAGATCTTCTTTCAGAATCATGCTCTTGAATGCGCAACTTCCAAAGTCATTCATATACTTCAGAATCTTACCGGCAATGGTGTTGAATGATTCGCCAGAGACAATGGTTTCTCGCTTATTAGGAGCTGTGAATGTAACTGTTACGCTCGAGGCATCGCCATTCGTTGCGAGTCGAGTTGTATCAGTTGGATGAACGTGATCGCCTCTTGCAAATGCAGATTCGGTACCAACACTGCCAGATCCAGAATCGACCTTAGGAACCGTGTTGGATGCCGCAACTCCATCAGGAACATCTGCAAGAGTAATGTAATTCTTATCGTTTTCAAGTTGAGATACTTTAGAAGGAATTTTCTTTTCCGTAGCAGATGTAGATGTAGAAATCGCATTGGCTATCTTTGTCCACAGATAACCCAGACCTGCTTGATCAAGGAAGTTATTAGTGGCCATTTAATCACCTCGTCGACTTCTTCCAGCAAGACTTATTGATGATCGCATCGATCTGAGCTTCAGTCATCGCGCTAGACTTATTCAGCTTCTCGCTCAGGCTGGTATTCGTCTTCTGGATTGTCTCATCCAAATTCGTAATGGCCTTGATAGGATGCTGATTAGGAAGATCACGGTTCTTAAGAACAGAGTGATCCCCAGTAGCAACAGGACTAGCGGGGTTCAGATCGTCATAAGGTTTGTCAACAGCAACGCTAATTCTAAATTCAGATTCGGCGGCTGCGTCTTTTAAAGCTTGCATTTGTGCGGTCGAAGTAGGCGGATCAAAGATCATCTTTACTTTGGCATAAATATATGTCTTCACAAACTGGAGACGAGCATCGCCAGCAGGAATCAAATCTGTCCAAAGCTGATCAGGCCCGTTCACAACAACGCTCTTAGCAGCATCCAAACCGATTTGATAGAGATTTGCTAACTGCGAGTTTATATGCATGATAATGTCAACATCGAAGGGAGTATAATCAGGGGCCGCCCCGATGGCTTTCTTGATGGAAAGCAGAATACTCGACTCGATCTCAGCCTGGGTAAACACGCCCATTAGCGATCCCCTCCTTTCGGTCTTTTCCATGGACAGGTATCGTTAGGTGTACGGTTTAGCACTGAAAATATAGCATTTCGAATACCACCATAGTGGATGCATCGGTGAGTTCTACCAGAGACACAAACAACATTGTTCTTAGAGAATATTACAGGATCTCGAGCTTCAATCTGTTCTAGTGTAATTGGATTTATGTGGTGAATGATAATATCACCACTTTCCAAATCATAACCAGGAAGTGCAAGATCACAGCCTTCGTCCCTAATGATAATATCTCTTCGAAACTTTTGCCACTCATCTGAGTGATAGAGAGCTTGATTCAAATATCGAGACCATCCAAAAGTTTCTTCGCCAATGCATGAATGTGTTTCCAAATATTCAACTCTGCCAATGTAGTCAGGAATACTAAGAAGCTCAGTATATGTCTTCATCGTACTCCTCCTCATCCATATCACCATTATACCGTTGCATGGCTTTCATAGCTGCTTCATAAAGTTCGTCCTGACGGGCCTGCGCACGAATATTATCTTTCTTAGCAGATGCCAATTCGACTTGCTCGGCA
>ENA-OOWZ01000435-OOWZ01000435.1-human-gut-metagenome-genome-assembly--contig:-NODE-435-length-23177-cov-5.489707_pt1 | contig 23177 bp, 21 predicted proteins | sample MGYA00241580_ERZ501329 | MGnify/ENA primary metagenome ERZ501329 (study PRJEB25962, sample SAMEA2042923) | human gut metagenome | biome: human gut; feature: human-associated habitat; material: faeces... | reverse complement strand
GGGCGGGTGAAATGTTGCTTCGCAACGTGAAATATGCCTTGCGGCGTGTGAAATGCCTGCGGGCACGGGTGGACTTCATTTCACTTTCGCTGTAGGCGAAAATTTCACGATTCACGCAGTGAATCATTTTACATTTTGCGGCGGCAAAATATTTCACTTAATCATGATTATTTATTCTTGGAGAACTTTCAGACCGCATCCCGAATTGTCCGAGCGGATATGCCATTACCGTGACATACGACGGATATTCAGTTTTTGCAAACAACTTAACGCTATTTGTTTAATGATTACACTAAACAAATTCCGTAAAGCCGAGTGGCTTTCAGAAAAATGTTTAGCTTTTTTGTTTTGGCTTCCTTGACACGCACTAAACATGTATGATATACTGATTGCACATTATATAAAGTAGCGTAAATTTTATGGCAATCGGTGAGAGGATTCGTTTTTTCGTAATCTGCGAGGATGACGCAAAAGTATTTAGTAACTGTAGTCGGCTTTCCCGAAAAGACTGCTGATATTCGTATGGCTCAGTATGAAAGCGGTTCAAGAACGCCAAAGGCAGATTTAACAAACAAGCTCGCCGAGGTTTTCGGAATATCTCCACAGGCTCTTTCCGTACCCGATGTTGACAGCTATATAGGCTTAATGCACACGTTGGTTACATTAGAGGACAGATACGGATTGACAATAGAAAAGACCGAAAACGGTGCTTCAATTTATGCTGACCCTAAAAAAGGAACGGACGCCGCAGAGCTTTCGGAAATGTTAAATGCGTTGGCAGAACAGGCTGAAAAGTACCATAACGGCGACATCAGCCGTGAGGGCTATGACAAGTGGCGTTATAACTATCCGAAATGTGATGAAAATTCCGGTTATGTGAAAGCCCTGTCACAAAAATCCGGTGATGTTATGACAGAAGCTTTTAGAAATCATCTTAAAGAAATATAAATCGGACTTTTTTATTTTGGTGGATTGAGTTTATGAGAATAATTAATACATTTGATAAAATACAGAATTGTTACACTGACAACAAGTTTAATCTGGATGCTTGGAGAAAATATACAAAAGAGTTTTCTTGTGAATTGAGCAAAAAGTGCGAACAGGATTCAAAAGAGTATGATTTTAATAAACAGATATTTCCTATAGTTAACAATGTATTATTGAATAAGGATGCGGCGCTTCGCACAAACACTTCTTTTATTTCTGTAACAAATCAGCTTAAAAGCAACATAAATAAACTTTTTAAAAATGATATTGACTTGGATATTATTCTTTATTTAGGATTATGTAACGGTGCGGGTTGGGCAACAGCACTTGATGGAAGAAATACTATTTTGCTTGGAATAGAAAAAATCATTGAGTTAAATTGGCAAAATGAAGCAGATATGCAAGCTTTAATCTTTCACGAAATTGGTCACATATGGCATAAAACCTATGGAGTTTTGTATCCGAAAACTCAATCGAAAGGTGAAGAATCATTGGTTCAAATGTATCAGGAAGGAATTGCAATGGTATGTGAGCATATTTTATGCCAAAACAATAATTATTACCATCAAAATAAGAACGATTGGCTTACTTGGTGTAAAGACAATAAATTGGAAATTAAACAGGAATATCTAAACCGCATTGACAACAATATAAGCACGCAAGATTTCTTCGGGGATTGGTGTAATTATAAAGGCCACAGCGATGTCGGCTATTATTTAGGTTGTGAGTTTGTCAAACATCTACAACAGCGTTATTCGCTCTTTGATATCGCAAACTTGAATATCAATCAACTTTATGAGCAGTATAAAACATTTGCATTATTAGCGTAAATTTGGCAAGAAAAGAGAGCTATCAGACTTTCAACTGCCCCAGATTATGCAGACAGTACAAAAAGAGTCTACTTGAAGTTGAAAATAGAAATTTAAGCAACAAACTGATTTCTTTTTTCGTGAACTGCTCCAATTTATGCGGACAGTACAAAAACAGAGTTTATGGCAGAAAAAATAAAATTTTAAGCAACATACTGACTTCGTTTTTCAAGCGGAGTCAGTTTTGTTTTTAGTTGTATCCTTTCGTTGTTGTAGAAATGGATATATTCTCCTATGAGGAGGCGAGCTTCCTCATAGGTTCGAAGTTTTGCCCGGTAAATACATTCAGTTTTAAGAATTGAAAAGAAATTTTCAGCTAATGCGTTATCATATGGATTTCCGCGTCTTGACATTGACGGCGTTATGCCGTAGTTGATGATATTTTGATTGCCTGTATAGACGGACTTACCGGCTTCCCCGAAGCAATATCCGCCGTCTATCCAAAAACGGAAATCCAGCAGTGTATAATTCATCAGATAAGAAACAGCACAAAGTATGTTTCATACAAGGATATAAAGGCGTTAATGGCAGATTTGAAAAAGGTATACGGTGCAGTGGATGAAGAAACCGCACTTTTTGAATTAGAACAGTTCTCGTCAAAATGGGATGTAAAATATCCTAAGATATCGCAGTCGTGGAAATCCCGATGGGCTGAATTATCAACGTATTTCAAGTATCCGCAGTCTGTCAGAACATTGATATACACCACTAATTCCATAGAGAATTTCAATCGACAGCTCAGGAAAGTAACCAAAAGCAAAGCCATATTTCCGAATGACGACGCACTTTTGAAAATGCTTTATCTTGCGCAGGTTGATATCACAAAAAAATGGACAGTGCGTCGCAGAGACTGGGGCGAAATTCACTCTCAGCTTGAAGTTTTCTTCGCCGACAGACTGCCCGAATAGCAGGAAATCCCGGTTCATATCAAGGGTAAAATGAACGGCTGTCCGAACAGCCGCCCTTGACATGCCCCGATATTTCCGCTAACATGCAATTAGGGCGTGTAAGCCCCTTCACGGCTCACACGCCCCATTACAATTTTAATTCTTATGCCATTAAAGTGCGCTTACACAAAATTTGAAGAAGAACCGTAGCCTCCTACTCGATTTTGATCTGTTATTCTGTTAAAGCGCGGCGATGATATTTCTGAGGTTTTCTGCGCCGATGGCGATGCCGTCGAGGCATTTTTCCATGCCCTCAAATTCAACGCTGACATAGCCGTCATAGCCGCTGCCTTTGATGATCGACAGGCACTGCGCTACGGGCACGTCGCCGTGGCCGATTATCGAGCCTCTCAGGTAATTGCCGCCTCTCGATTTGAAGAAGCCCTTGCCCGGGTTTACGCCGTTGCCGCTCTTGATATGGAAATCCTTGGCATGGACGTGCTTTGCATACTGCACTACTTTGCCGACCGCCTTGAAATTATCCTCGTCAACGCAGCTGAAGTTGCCGATATCGAGCAGCAGGCCGAAGTTCGGCGAGCCGACGCCCGTGATTATGCGCTCGACCCTGTCGCTGTCCTGGCAGAAGAGGCCGTGATTCTCTATCATGGTCTCAATGCCCTTTGATGCTGCGTATTCGGTTATCCTCCTGCATCCCTCGATGAGGGTGGGGAGTATCTGCTCAAAGCCTGCGTAGCTCTTTTTATCTGCAGGCATTGCCCATGCGGCGTCGTGCCTCATGCACTTAACGCCGAGTATCGCCGCCACGTCAACCTTGCGGCAAACACGCTCGACCTCTGCGTCAAGCCCTTTGTCGCTGAGCAGATTTGCGCTGATGGTGTAGCTGATAACAGGCAGCGAGAGGCGCTCGCTCTCAGATCTTATCATCTCGGCGTAGCTGCTCTCGCTCACATCGGCAGAGGGGATAAGGTCGGTGAATTCTATGCCGTCGAAGCCCATTTCGGCGGCTTTTTTCATAATGCTGAGCTGAGTTTCCTCGCCCGAATCAATGAGCTGCTGGAAGCTGTAGCTGCTGACTCCAATTTTCATTTCAATTACCTCTTAACCAAGTTTTTCAAGGAATTCCACGGCGCTTCTGATATCCTTGGCGGGGTCGTCGCCGACCTCGCGCTCGATGGTCAGGAAGCCCTTGTAGCCGATATCCTCAAGCGCGTTGAGATATTTCTCCCAAGGCACTTGACCCTCGCCGAGGGGCACCTCGAGGAATGACGGGCCGGTGACGAGCGAATCCTTGACGAGGCCGTAGATGATCTCGGGATCCTTATAATAGAGCTGCTTGCCGTCCTTTGCGTGGGTGTGAACTATGTATTTTTGCAGGTTATAGACTGCGCCCGCGGGGTCGTCGCCCGTGACCATTACGAGGTTTGCGGGGTCAAGATTGACTCCTACGCCTGTCGAGCCGAGCGAATCAAGGAAGCCCTTGAGGATTGCCGAGGTCTCGGGGCCGGTTTCGATGGCGAAATGAGCGCCTATCTCGTCTGCATAGCGGGAGAGCTCAAAGCAGGCCTCCTGCATGACCTTGTAGCGGTCGATGCTGCTGTCGGTCGGCACAACGCCGATATGAGTGGTGACAACATTTGTGCCGAGCTCTTTAGCAAGGTCAAGAATTCTCTTTGAGCGCTCGACTTTGCCGGGATTCTCCTCCTTGTTGCCGAAGCCGCCACCGAGATCGCCGCAGAGAGCGGAGATAACAAGGCCATTGTCGGCGACAAGGGCTTTGAAATCCGCAATGCGCTGTGCGTTCATATTTTCGGGAGCCATTTCACCCCTGGTAGCGTAGACCTGTATGCCCTGAGCACCTACCTCGGCAGCCTTTTTGACTGCGGTCGGGATATCGGTACGGAAGCTGTCGATTATAACGCCTATAGGAAATCTGCCCATTTGAATCTCTCCTTAAACAATTATTAAAGAATCGTTAAAAATTCACTTTGTTTAACTTAATAATAGCAAAGAATGAACCTTTTGGCAAGTTTTTTTTACAATTAACTTTACTTTTTATTTTAAATGATATATCATAATATATATAACGAGTTTGCGGAGGTATCACAATGTCAAAGCTCAAAGTTGCCGTTATCGGCTGCGGTAATATAGCCAATTCCGCTCATATCCCTGCTTATATGAAGAATCCGGACGCGGAGATAAAGTATTTCTGCGATATTATTCCCGAGCGTGCCGAGGCTGCCGTCGAGAAATACGGTTGCGGTAAGGCGGTCACCGATTATCACGACTTCCTCAACGATCCTGAGCTGGACGCCGTGTCGGTCTGCACCCACAATAATCTTCACTCGGTGATAGCCATTGACTTCCTCAAAGCCGGCAAGCATGTTTTGAGCGAGAAGCCCGCCGCAAGAGTGCTCTCAGAGGCGCTTGAAATGCAGAAAGTTGCCCACGAGACCGGCAAAATTCTCAATATCGGCGTTTGCAACCGCTTCAACAATTATGTTATGAAGATCCGTGAACTTATCGACAGCGGCGAGCTTGGCGAGGTATATCATGTCTATGCTTCATTCAGAGCACACAGGTCGATCCCCGGTCTCGGCGGTGATTTCACCACCAAGGCGCATTCGGGCGGCGGCGCTCTCATTGACTGGGGCGTTCACTTCCTTGACCTTGTCATGTATTGCTGCGGCGATCCCAAGCCCCTGACCGTCTCGGGCGAGGCGTTCTGCAAGCTTGGCAAGGATATGAAGAATTACGTCTACACCAGCATGTGGGCGGAGGAGACGAGCGACGTTGAGCACGGCACCTATGACGTCGATGATTCCGTTGTCGGTATAGTCAGGACGAGCGGCCCCGTTATCAGCTTCAACGGTGCATGGGCGCAGAATGTCGGCGTGGGCGAAATGTATGTCGATTTCATGGGCGATAAGGCGGGCATTAGGCTCCAGTATTGCTCGGATTTCAAGCTCTGGTCGGTCAAGGACGGTATGCTCACCGAGACCAAGGTGGCGACCAAGACCAACGATATGTATGAGAACGAGATAGCAGGTTTCATTAAGAGCATCAAAACGGGCGAGCATAATCAGCAGTATATCGACTATGCGGTCGAGACCTCCAAGATAATGCAGGCGGTCTATGACTCAACCGACGCTCACAGGGAAATCATAATAGAGAAGTAATTATAAAGGAGAATTCCCGATGGATATAAGAGTTTTTAAAAATGAAGAAGAAATAGGCAAGGCGGTAGGCAAGCTTTATTGCGATTTTATCAATTCAAAGCCCGACTGCGTGCTCGGCTTCGCAACGGGCGCGACCCCCGTGCCTACCTATAAGTATCTTGTCGAGCAGTATAAGGCGGGCAAGGTGTCCTTTGCAAAGGTCAGCACCTTCAACCTTGACGAATACTGCGATCTGCCGAAAAATCATAAGAACAGCTACTATACCTTTATGCACGAGAACCTTTTCTCGCTTGTTGATGTAAAGGAGGAGAATATCGACTTCCTTGACGGCAACGCAGACCCCGAGACCGAAAGCAAGCGCTACACTGCCGCTATCGCTGCCAAGGGCGGCATTGATATCCAGCTCCTCGGCATCGGCAGGAACGGTCACATTGCGTTCAACGAGCCGTCGGATAAATTCACGGGCGAGAGCTTTAAGGTCGCTTTGACCCAGAGCACGATAGACGCTAACTCCATCTATTTTGACGATATCCCGATGCCGCACTACGCCATGACTATGGGCATCGGCTCAATAATGCGTTCAAAGAAGATAATCCTCATCGCTACAGGCGATAAGAAGGCCGAGGCGGTCAGAGACATGGTCAAAGGTCCCGTCACTCCGCATTGCCCGGCTTCCATTCTCCAGCAGCATCCCGACGCCGTTATTTTCCTTGACGAAGCGGCCGCCGCATTACTCAAATAAGCATAATATCCTTGACTTATTGCGGTGCGTGTGCTACAATAGCAGAAAATGCAAACGGAGGTAATCATGAGCGGTTATTTCACTGATAAACAGTATTCCGCCGCCATCATGCCCGCAGCTATGGAAACCCCAAGATAGCCTCGGGTCTGTTACCCATGCGTTTTTTATCGGATCAAAGAGGCTGTTGCATTCGTTGTGACAGCCTTATTTTTACGCGATTTATGTGTTAATAATATTTGGAGGCAAATATGGATAAAAAGACTTTTTACATCACTACGCCGATATATTATCCCTCGGATAAGCTGCATATCGGCCACACCTACTCGACCGTTGCGGCGGATGCCGAGGCTCGTTACAGACGCCTCAAGGGCTACGACACCTTTTTCCTGACCGGCACGGATGAGCACGGTCAGAAGATCGAGGATAAAGCCAAGGCGGCGGGCGTTACCCCCAAGGAATATGTCGATAATATCGTTGCGGGCATCAAGGATCTCTGGAAGCTGATGAACATATCCTATGACAAATTCATCAGGACCACCGATGAGTATCACGAGAAAGCCGTGCAGAAGATATTCAAAAAAATGTACGACAAGGGCGATATCTATAAGGGATATTACGAGGGGCTTTATTGCAAACCCTGCGAGTCATTTTGGACGGAAACTCAGGCGGTTGACGGCAAGTGCCCCGACTGCGGCAGACCCGTCGGCAAAGCAACGGAGGAGGCTTATTTCTTCAAGCTCTCCGCTTACGGCGACAAGCTGATAAAGTATTATGAGGAGCATCCCGGCTTCATCGAGCCTCAGAGCAGGCAGAATGAGATGATAAATAACTTCATTAAGCCCGGTCTTCAGGATCTCTGCGTTTCCCGTTCGTCATTCAAGTGGGGCATCCCTGTGCCCGTTGACGAGAATCACGTCATCTATGTCTGGCTCGACGCTCTCACCAATTATATCACCGCTCTCGGTTACGGCTCTGATGATGATTCTCTTTATAAGAAGTTTTGGCCGGCGAACGTCCACCTTATCGGCAAGGATATCATCAGATTCCACACCATTTATTGGCCCGCCTTCCTTATGTCGATAGACGAGCCGCTGCCGCAGAAGGTCTACGGTCACGGCTGGGTGCTGCTTGAGGGCGGCAAGATGAGCAAATCCAAGGGCAACGTCGTTGACCCTGTCGTGCTCGCCGAGAGATACGGCGTTGACGCGCTCAGATACTACCTGCTGCGTGAGATAGCCTTCGGCTCTGACGGCACATTCTCCAACGAGAATCTTATCAACCGCATTAATTCCGACCTTGCAAACGACCTCGGCAACCTTGTTTCGAGGACTGTTGCAATGGTGATCAAGTATTTCGGCGGCACCATTCCCGCGGAGAGAGAGAGCGGCGAATTTGACGACGACCTCAAGGCGCTTGCCGCTAAGACCGCCGAGGCTGCCGACGATGCGCTTGACAAGCTGAATTTCTCCATCGGTCTCACCGAGATATGGAAGTTCGTATCGAGGACGAATAAGTATATCGACGAGACTGCTCCCTGGGCGCTCGCCAAGGACGAGAGTAAGAGGGCAAGGCTCGCCGAGGTCATGTATAATCTTTGCGAGAGCATCAGAATAATCTCCGTTCTCATCGCTCCCTTTATGCCCGATACCTGTGCCGAGATAAGACGCCAGCTCGGCCTTGAGGGCGGCTTTGAGTGGGACGAGTGCAAAGAATTCGGCAAGAATGCGACCTACACCGTCTGCAAGGGCGACATTATATTCCCGAGGATCGACCTCGAGAAGGAGCTTGCGGAGCTTGAGGCGACCCATGCCGAGCCTGTCAATCCTCTCAAGGCGGAGATCGAGGGCGTAGCCAAGATTGGCATCGACGATTTTGCCAAGGTCGACCTGCGTGTGGCAAAGGTAGTCGAATGCGTGCCCGTCAAGAAGGCAAAGAAGCTGCTTCAGCTCACCCTTGACGACGGCACAGGCTCACCGAGGACGGTTGCGTCGGGCATAGCCAAATGGTATAAGCCCGAGGACATCATCGGCAAGAGCGTTATCCTTGTCTCAAATCTCAAGCCTGCCGTGCTTTGCGGCGTTGAGAGCTGCGGCATGATCCTTGCAGCCGACGCGGGCGAGGACGAGGTCAAGGTCATCTTTGTCGACGGTATTCCCGCCGGAAGCAAGGTCAGATAAAATGAATAACATCTTTGACAGCCACGCCCATTACGACAGCGAAGCCTTTGACGAGGACAGAGACAGCCTTGTCGCTTCGCTGCCCGATAAGGGGATATGCGGCGTTATAAACTGCGCGAGCGATATCGCCACATCACACACGAGCCTTGAGCTGGCGCAAAAATACCCGTTCATCTACGCCGCCTGCGGAGTTCACCCGCATGAGGCGCAGGAGGCGGCGGGGGATTGGCTCGACGAGTTGAAGTTGCTCTGCCGCAATGATAAATGCGTTGCGATAGGCGAGATAGGGCTCGATTATCACTATGATTTCTCGCCCCGAGAGCTGCAAAAGGAGTTCTTTGGGCGGCAGCTTGCTCTCGCTAAGGAGCTTGACCTGCCCGTGGTCGTTCACGACCGTGAGGCGCATGAGGACACATTGGAGCTGCTGCGGCGCTATGCCCCCAAGGGTGTGGTGCATTGCTTCAGCGGCTCGGTCGAGATGGCAAAGGAGGTCGTGAAGCTCGGTATGTATATCGGGCTTGGCGGCGCGGTGACATTCAAAAAAGCCCGCAAGCCGCTCGAGGTCGCGGCCTATGTGCCCGATGATCGTCTGCTTATCGAGACGGATTCACCCTATATGACTCCCGTGCCGTTCAGGGGCAAGCGCTGTGATTCTTCATACATTCCTTATACCGCCGAGGTGCTGGCGGGTGTGAGGGGCGTTTCGGCGCAGGATATCCTCGACCTTACCCGCAGGAATGCCGACACACTTTTCCGATTGGAGCTTTGATATGTTCATTCACGATAAAACCTATGATATAGACGAGCTGGCGAAATATAATACCCATATCCACACGCATTTCTCCCGCTGCGCCAAACCCGAGATGATCGTTGCCGATATCGTTAAGGCAGCCGATGCGGCGGGTCTTGAGATAATCGCGCTGACAGATCACGACTATCCGAATAAGAAAAATGCCGTTGCAGCTCAGCGGCTCGAAATACTCGGCGAGCTTGAGAAGGTCGAGCACAATGTGAAGGTGCTCGTCGGCTCCGAGCTTTCCGCTTACGGGGTAGGAGAGTTCACCAACGACATTGCCTGCGATGAGGCGCTCGATTATCGGCTCTATACGACAAACCACTTCCATCAGGATTATTGGAAGCACCCCGAGGTCAAGACCCCGAGAGCCTACGCCGAATTCATGCTTGCGATAATGAATTCCGTGCTCGATATGCGTAAGGCGGATTGCTTTGCTCATCCGTTCATGGCGGGGTATATCAATGCCTTTGACGACCCGCATGAGGTCACAAGGGCATTTACCGATAACGATATCGGCGATATCCTTACAAAGGCGAATTCCCTCGGCACCGCGTGGGAGCTTAACGTCGGCGCCGTTGCTGGCGACCCCGAGTTCCACCACCGCTATTTCCAAATCGGCAAGGAAGTGGGCGTCACCTTCAACATCGGCACGGATGCGCACTTGCTGCGCAATATCGACACGCATCAATTCACCGATATGCTGAAAAAAATACTTTATTAAAACATTGACCGCATAGCAGTTTTAACTTGCTTTGCGGTCGCTTAATTAAAGGGGCATTGAAGCACAGCCCCTTTGGCTTTATATCTTATTTTTTGGATGCCGATGAGTAGGCGAGATTTTTCTTGAACTTCTTGCAGAAATCCTTGCTGACATATGAAGTCCAGGTCTCGTTCTCAACTACCTTGTAGCTGCCGTCGTCGGCAAGCAGATTTTCATTATACTTGTCAAATGCGGTCTTGCCCATGTCGGTGCGGATGGTGTTTTTCCAGTCAAGATCGTCGGTGTTGTCGCTGACGAAGTACATGATGTGATAGCCGTAGGTGGTCTCGATTATGCCGCTGTCGCCGGCCTTTCTGCCGTCTGCGAAGCTCCAGTCAAGGAACTCGGAAACGTAGTTGTCGGTTATTCTGATATTCTCATAGAGGCCGCCGTTCTCAACAGAGCCAGTATCCTCGGAGTTAGCGGTGACGAGGGTCTTGAAGCTGTCCTCGGTCTTATCGCCGCCGAGCCATGAGTCATAAAGCTTCTTGGCCTTGTCGTATGCCGCCTTCTTCTCTTCGTCGGTGACGTTATCCTCGTCGGCTGCGTTGAACTTAATGAGGCAGTGGCGGACGTTTACGCTGTTGCCGGCGTAGGAGGGCTTAACGCACATGATGATGTAAGCGCCCTTCTCGCCCTCGATGAGGGTGATGTCGCCGGCCTTTCTTGCGCCGTCAAAGAGCCAGTCTGCACCCTTCTCGGTCAGAGAGGAAGAAGCGGCGGAATAGAGAATGTGGTTGGTGAGGGTGGTAGCGTCGGTGTCGCTGGGGGTGTCGGAGCCTTCGTTCTTGTATGCCTTAACGGCTGCGATGAAGGAGTCGGCGTCCTTGCACTTTGCATAGACTTCCTTTGCCTTGGCGAGAAGCTCGTCGTTGGCGGCGGTCTGCCTTGCCTTCAGCTCATCCTCGGATTCGCCTTCGGCAGCGGAGAGGGTGGTGTAGGTGAATGCAAAGAAGCGAACGTCAGCGTAGTTGTATTTCTTGGTGTTCTCCTTATACTCCGCTTCGATGTCGGAATCCTTGACGTCGGCGTTGAAGGAGCTCTTCTGATCGTTGTAGAAGTTCTGAGCTATGGTCTCCATCTCAAGCTGCTTTCTGAAGGTCTTCTCATTGAAGCCCTCGCCGAAGCTCGCCTTGAGGTAAGCGCTGAGGGAGAAGTTATTCTCGGCAGCCTGCTTCCTGTAGTTCTCGACAGTCTCTTCGATCTCTTTCTGCTCATCCTCGCTAAGCTTGAAATCAGCCTTGAGAGCTTCTTTGTAATAGGCGTCGATGAACTGAGCGCGCTCAACTGCAGAGTCGGTGAAATACTGAGCCCAGGTGATCTTGTTGCCGTCGGCGTCAGTGGTGGTGTTGGTGGGGTCGTCGGGCGACTTTGAGGAGTCGAAGCCGATATTGTAGCCGCTCTGAGCATAGTAGCTCGACATATAGGACATCTGCTGATACTGAGCGTTATAATAATAAGCGAACTCTGCGGTAGAGATCTTGTCGCTGCCGACCGTCATGGCGGTGGTGGCTTTTTCGATGAGACCGAAGCTGTCAACGAATTTCCAGCCGATGCCGAGAACTATCGCAACCACGACTACCACGGCGATAACCTTTTTGGCTATCTTTGCGGCGTTGTTGCGCTTCTCAATGCTCTTCGCATTCTTTTTGTTGGCCTTGGCTATGCGTTCTTTTCTCTCCTCACGATAGATCTCGGCCTTGCTCTTGGAGCTTTCGTTTTTTGCCATTATCGTTTCATCCTTTTCTGTATGTTTTCTTTGCCTGCCGATACAGAATCGGCACAATGACTATATATTATACTATTTCGTCGGATTTTACAAGAGTTTTCATAAAAATTTATCTCTGATTTGCAAATAATTCACATTTTTGTGAGCTTCCCGGAGAGAAATTCGCTCTTGAACCACACCTCGGGGGCGATAAAAGTCCTGCCGTTCAGGTATTCGAGAATGCCTGCGTCGGTGGTAAATGCGAATTTCAGCTTGTAGGAATAGAGAAACTGCTTTTTGTATCCGAGCGGTTTATTAAGGGCGTTGCTACCGTATTTGCCGTCGCCGAGCAGGGGATGGCCGACGCTGGCGAAATGCGCCCTTATCTGATGAGTCCTGCCCGTGAGCAGCTCGACCTCAACGAGGCTCAGGCCGTCATCGATAAAAAATGTCGGGTGGGGGAAGCGGTGATCTCGTGCGTATTGAAGCAACATGGCCTTTTGATTTTGGATAGAATTTGACAAATCCTCTTTGCCGTTTTTCTTCTCATCCTTGGTGAGCCAGCCCTCGAGCACGCCGCTCTTTTGCTTCATGGAGCCGTGGATAACGCAGAGATAATATTTCTCCAGCTCCCTGTCCTTGAGCTTCTGGTTGAGTATACGCAGGCTCTCGGCGTTCTTGGCGGCGATGACGATGCCGCCGGTGTTGCGGTCGATGCGGTTGACGAGCGACGGGGTGAAGGACTGCTCGTCCCTCGGGTCGTATTCGCCTTTCTCATAGAGATAGCGCTTGACCCTTGTGATGAGCGTGTCGTTATACTCCGTGTCGTCCGGGTGAGAGAGCAGGCCGACCTTTTTGTTGAGCAGCAGGATATTCTCATCCTCATAGATGATATCGAGCTTCTTTGAAGCCGAGAGGAAGTCGAAATGCTCCTTTGCGGGCGCAAAGAATTCGTCGTTTATATACATGTCGACCGTGTCGCCCTCGACGAGCTTATATGATATCTCGCTGCGCTTGGAATTGACCTTTATCCGCTTGGTGCGGATATACTTATACATCAGCCCCTGCGGCAGCAGCGGGACCGCCTTGGTGATGAATTTATCGAGCCGCTGCCCGGCGTCGTTTTTGGCTATTGTGAAACTTTTCATAATTACAGTGAATTTATCATCGAGAGCAGGTCGACGAAGAAGATGCGGCCGTTGAGAGCCTTGGTCATGCCGCCCTGGAGCGTCGAATGGTTGCCTCTCATAACGGGCATCACGTTCCATATGCCGGTCGTGACGGAGTCGGCGTTATAGTCAACGCTCGGCGCGCCTATGGGCACGAGGGCGGAATAGGTGTTGACAAGCCCGTCGTTTGCCTGCCACTTCTCGTCAATGACATATCCGGAGGGGGTAACGCCCTCATAAGTGCAAAGGCGTGCGCCCGATACCTTATACATTCCGCCGCCGAGCTCGGGGTCAAGGCTGCGGGTGCCGTCGTTGGCGAGTATCGTTGCGTCGCAGGCGTAGGAGAAGTAATAAATGCCCTTTATCGGGGGCAGCTTCTCGTTAAGCGCCATGGCGTTATCTATCTGCATCTCGTAAATCGCGGTGTCGGATTCCTGCCTGAAGCCCGCCGTGCCGATGCCCATGAAGATATCGGCTATCATCTTCTCGGCAGCGGTCGCATTCGGGTCGTTTTTGAGATCCTCCTGGATGTTATAGCTCGAGGTGCCGTTGTGAGGCGCCGCAAGAGTGACTATCGAGTATATCCAGTCTGCCTTGCCGCCCTTGAAAAGCTCGGAGACCTTGCCGCCCGCGCTGCGCTCGGTCTCGCTGCCGTTAGCCATAAGCTCGGCAAGCATTCTGACCGTTGCACCGCCGAAGGAGTGACCGAAGAGATTTATCTTATTCTCGGCGCTCCATTCCTTGATTAGCGGGCGCAGAGTGTAGCTCTTGCCGTATCTCGGGTGGCCGCAGGCCTTGCTGTGAGCCTCGCCGTAGTCGGTTCGTGTGCCTGTGAGCTGGGCGTAAAGGTCACATGCCCTGTCCCATGCGCTCGCCGTTGGCGAAACGCTTGCGGCGTGGCAGTCAAAGCCCCTGGCGCTGAGATATTTCATCAGATCGCCGCTTGTGTTGCCCCAATAGGGGAGAGCCTTATTTGTTGCGTCATATTCGCCCCAGCCCGCGAAGCCGTGAACGAAAACATTGGTGTATTCGGTGTTGAATTTGCTGCTGTCCACATTCGCCTCGGGCAGGTTGAGCGAGGGGAGGATGAACATTAAAAGTGCGGTGAAAAATGAAATCAGCTTTGCCATAAAGACCTCCGCTTTGTAATGAATTTCTTGACAAATATTATAAAATATCCCGCCGCAATTGTCAACGCCGCGGCTATGCACTTTTACATTTTGCATAAAAATCGGGCGCTGCTTTTGGCACCTTTGCGGGAAGAGATCCGGCCGATCAAAGGTACAGACAACAGTTAATAAAATATTTAAGCTATAAAAATACCCGCATATCGACAGAAACCGAGGTGCGGGCATTGCATTATACCGTTATCTTTCGCCGTTCATCGAGGAGCCGTCGCAGGGGACGCATTCGGTGTAATCGACGCTGACGGTCAGCCCGTCGGCGCTCATCTCAATGCCGTAAAGGGCGTTGTCGGCGTAGAGAAGCTGATCGTCCCTATAGAAGAGCCTTGCCGAGGTGTAGCCGGGCATACCGGAGACCGCCATGTTCTCGGAGTTGGGGCAGAGCACCCATTCCGCCTTTGAACTGCCGTAGATAACGGTGTCGGCGTTGTAGAGGTGGTGCGGAGCCTGTAAGATATCGGTCTTGAAGATATCCTTGCCGTGCATGTTGACTATCTTGCGCTCGCCGAGGATATTCAGGTCGCCGAGGATGAGCAGGCGTTTGCCCGCTGCCGTCAGGCGGCATACGGTCGAGCCGTCGTTGGCGTTGGTTACGGGAGTTTTGCCCGTGAAAGCGGAAACAGCGTCCTCATGAGTGTAAATAACGTCAAAGTCGACATTCGCAATGCTGAAGCTCATGCCGGTGTGCGGCGCGAGATACTTGACGTTCGGGTAATACTTCACAAGGCGTTCACGGAACATATCCGCTCTCTTGTCGTGCTCGATGAGCGAGAACGAGGGGTAATTGAACATTGCTCTCTCAAGGTCTATCTCCTTGTGATAATAGCCGAGGAGCTTATAGAAGAAGGTGATATGGTCGCTGTGACCGTGAGTGCCGTACCAGAGGGCGATCTTTATCGTCTCGCCCGGCTCGGTGCCGGTTATCTTGTGCATGAATTTGATGCATTCGTCGATGTTCTTGTCGGAGGACTGCCTGATTGAGCCGCCGTCGATGACGATAAGGCTGTTGTCGGCAAGGCGGATGATATACATCATGCCGTTGGTCGAGTAAAGCTCTCTGTCGGAGACAAGACCCGAGTAGACATGGTCGAACTGATAGACCGTTGCGGCTGAGCCCGCGGAATAGGTGTAGCCGAAGTCCTCAAAGGAATTGGTGCCGTTATCCTCGATGATCCTGACCTCGCCGAGATTTTCGCTCAGATAGGTGTAATAGAGCTTGCCGTCCTTACGGAATGCGTTGCAATTAACGCCGCCGAATACGTTTGAATAGGTCTTGACAAAGCCGTTCTCCTCGAGCTTTGAGCAGTATGCCTCGTATTCGCCGAGGTCGGTCGCGGTTACGAGCTGCATTTTGCTGTCGGTCTCGGTGGGGCCGTCATAGTCCCATTTGAGACCTGAGCCTGCGTTATAAACGGTCTTGCAGACTATGCCGCCGTCATAGGCGGGCACGCTCTCGAGCTGCCATGCGCTCTCATTGCCGCCGTTTGCGCCGAAGAGCAGCAGGATCGACTGGATGAGCGCAAGGATAATTGAGAATATTTTTTGCATTTTCGATTTCCTTTCCTTTGCGTTTTTTGTGCAACCATATCTTACTACAGATCCGCCCAAAAATCAATAGTATTTGTGCACCTCGTACTAAATTCGTTAACAAATCGGTTGACTTTTTTTGCGTTTGGATATATAATTTACCCATGTCACTGCGACCGGGCTTGTGCCGCAGTAAAAAAATACGGAGGTTTAACTCTATGAAGAAACTCTTGGCGGTCGTTATGTCCGTCGTGATCGCTGCTGCGGTCATGTGCCCCGTGCTTACCGCATCGGCGGCGGGCGATACCGACTACACCATCGTGAACCCCTACGAGACTGTCGATTGGGACAGCTGGCAGTATTATAAAGCAAATCTGCACACCCATTCGGTTGCTTCCGACGGCGACGAGACCATCACCGACATGGTCGGTCTCTATTATGACGCAGGCTATGATATCCTTGCGCTGACCGACCACGGCGTTGTCAGCCACGGCTGGAATCTGCCCCGCAAGACCAACGGCGTTTTTAATTACTTCAGAAAAGCCGATCCCATGAGCGACGAGGATTATCAGCGCATCACCACCGGCTCCGACAGAGGCGGCAGGGGAATGACCGATATCACCGGCGGCATCGAGATTAACATGGCTGTTTTCTCAAAGACTCACGTCAACGGCTACTTCACCGAGTACGGCCAGGGCGAATGGGGCATTGAGAACGACTATAGGACCGCTCCCGCCAAGGTCGAGGAGATGGGCGGTTATTCCGTGCTCAACCATGTGGGCGACTGGGTCAACTCCAACAGATACCCCGAGCGCTCTCACTGGGATGTTTTCATCACCTACTTTGCAAATATCTTCAAGGATTACCACACCTGCCTCGGCATGGAGATAAAGAATAATACCGATAATGTTACCCGTGCGGACAGAGCTCTTTGGGATGAGCTGCTTCAGGTGGTTATACCTACCGGCAGAAATATATGGGCATTTGCCGATGACGACAGCGAATACAGAAACGAAGTCGGCAGGAGCTTTGAGTATTTCGTTCTTCCCGAGAATACCGAGGAGGCCGTCAAGACCGGTATGATCAACGGCACCTTCTTCGCTTGCAGCCGCTATGAGAAGCACATCCAGGCTGGTGTTGACGATTTTGAGGGCAACGGCAACGTGCCCCTTGTCAAGAACATAATCGTCGACCAGCAGGCGAACACCATTGAGCTTGTGCTTGACGAGTCAAGGGATTGCAGCCTCATTGAGTGGGTCGCCGACGGCAAGGTAATCTCCAACGATCTCAAGATCGACCTCAACGATTTCGAGAGCAAGCTCGGCTGCTATGTCCGCTTCAAGCTCCAGGGCGAGGGCGGCGTGACCTATTCACAGCCGTTCGAGCTGAAATATGAGAACAGAGTTGACAAGGATATCCCGACAAGATACTGGTTCTTCGATACCTTTGCGGGCGAGCTCTTCCTCAGCATATATCGCACAAGGGCCGTCACCATTATGCTCTTCCTCATTGAGAAGATAGGCTGCAAGATTTTCGGCAGCAGATTCTAAGCGAAAAAGCAAATCACCCGACTGAATACGGTCGGGTGATTTTTTGCATTATTAAAGAAAACTGCGGCTGCAATTGATGAGCCTGCTGAGCTTCGCCGATATATCCGACGGTGCGCCTTTAATATCTCCGTTGAGCCAGCTCATCAGAACGGTTTTTGTACCGCTGGAGATATAGAGCAGATAGAGGTCGATCTCATTCCTGTCATAGTTGGGGTATTTCTCATGAAGCGAGTCAAAGAGCTTATCGTAGTAGATATTGATAAGACGCACCACGAAGTTGTTGAGCAGGTTGGACTGGGTGAGCATTTTGTAATACTCCATGTCCTTGCTCATGTATTCGCAGGCGAGCTGCAGGAGCTTGTCTATCTCGGCGGCATTCGGCTCAAGGTCGTACCCGTCAAAGAGCGCCATGACCTTCTCAAGCTCCTCCTTTTCAATCTGCTCGACGACACCCGCAACATCGGGAAAGTGAGCGTAAAATGTGCCTCGGCTTATATCTGCCTCGCGGATGATGTCCGAGACGGTTATCTTGCTAAGATCCTTTTCATGAAGCAGCTTTGCTAGCGCTTTCTTAATGAGATTTTTTGAGCGTATGGAGCTTCTGTATTCCGCCTTCGCCAAAAAAGCACCTCCAAAATTTATTTATGCTTCAAGTATTTTATTTGAAATCAGTCAAAAAGTCAACTAAAAATCAAAAATGTTCACAATTGTTTCAAAAATGATAAGCCGCTGCCCGAAAGAGCAGCGGCTGTAAATATTTATTGCGATTATTTAACGGGGATGAGCTTCTCTTTGCCGCCCATGTAAGGCCTGAGGGCGACGGGGACGTTGACGCTGCCGTCGGCGTTCAGGTTATTCTCGAGGAAGGCGATAAGCATTCTCGGGGGCGCGACGACGGTGTTGTTGAGCGTGTGGGCAAAGTATTTGCCGTTTTTGCCGTTCACCCTGATCTTCAGCCTGCGGGCCTGAGCGTCGCCGAGGTTGGAGCAGGAGCCGACCTCAAAGTATTTCTTCTGCCTGGGTGACCATGCTTCAACGTCAAAGGACTTGACCTTGAGGTCTGCGAGGTCGCCGGAGCAGCATTCGAGGGTCCTTACGGGGATATCGAGCGAGCGGAAGAGATCGACGGTGTTCTGCCAGAGCTTGTCAAACCACATCATGCTGTCCTCGGGCTTGCAGACTACTATCATCTCCTGCTTCTCGAACTGATGAATTCTGTAAACGCCTCTCTCCTCGATGCCGTGGGCGCCCTTTTCCTTGCGGAAGCAGGGGGAGTAGCTGGTGAGAGTGTGGGGGAGGGTATCCTCCTCGATGATGGTGTCGATATATTTGCCTATCATTGAGTGCTCGCTCGTGCCGATGAGATAGAGATCCTCGCCCTCGATCTTATACATCATTGCGTCCATCTCCGCAAAGCTCATAACGCCTGTGACGACGTTGCTGCGGATCATGAATGGCGGCACGCAGTAGGTGAAGCCTCTGTCTATCATGAAATCCCTTGCGTAGGAGATAACGGCGGAGTGAAGCCTTGCAATATCGCCGCAAAGGTAATAGAAGCCGTTGCCCGCGACGTTTCTTGCGGCGTCAAGGTCGATGCCGTTGAAGCGTTCCATGATGTCGGTGTGGTAGGGAATGCCGAAGTCGGGCACTACAGGCTCGCCGTACTTCGTGACCTCGACGTTTTCGCTGTCGTCCTTGCCGATGGGCACGGAGGGGTCGATGATATTCGGTATGACCATCATTATCTTGGTTATCTTCTCGGAGTATTCGGCTTCGAGACGCTCGCACTCGGCAAGTCTCTCGGAGAATTCCGTTACCTTGGATTTGGCTGCCATGGCCTCGTCCTTCTTACCCTGAGCCATCAGAGCGCCTATCTCCTTGGAGACCTTGTTTCTGTTTGCTCTGAGGGAGTCCGCCTCCTGCTTAACCGCTCTTGAGGCGGCGTCAAGCTCGATGACCTCGTCAACGAGGGGCAGCTTCTTGTCCTGGAACTTCTTTTTGATGTTTTCCTTGACAACGTCGGGGTTCTCTCTTAAAAATCTTATGTCTAACATTTCATATCACTCCTGATCTTTTATGTCTCGGCGATTATTTAAGCAGCGCTTCGACCGCGCCTGCGATATATTTGTCGTCCGCCAGCTCGACCGCGCCCTTGTCGACGAGCGATGCGTTGCGAGGGTCAATGGGCAGCCTTGCGAGCACGGGCACGCCGAGCTCCTCGGCCACTTCATCAATATGGCTTTCGCCGAATATGCTGAATTCCTTGCCGCAGTCGGGGCAAACGGCGTAGCTCATATTCTCGACTATGCCGAGCACGGGTATATTCATCAGCTTCGCCATATTGTAAGCCTTTTTGACTATCATCGTGACAAGCTCCTGCGGGGTGGTGACGATGATTATGCCGTCAACGGGCAGGTTTTGGAACACCGTCAGGGGCACATCGCCCGTCCCCGGAGGCATATCGACAAACATATAGTCGACGTCGCCCCATGCCACGTCCTTCCAGAATTGCTGGATAACGCCCGATATGACGGGGCCTCTCCAAACCACCGGCGAATCCTCGCTCTCAAGCAGCAGGTTGACCGACATTATTTTGATGCCCGTCTTGCTCTCTTCGGGGAGCAGACCGGTTTCGTCCGCCTTGGCTCTGCCCTTGATGCCGAAGGATTTCGGTATTGACGGGCCTGTTATATCCGCGTCGAGCACGGCGCAGGCCTTGCCTCTGGCCTGCATTGCGCTTGCGAGCAAAGAGGTGACGAGCGATTTACCGACGCCGCCCTTGCCGCTGACAATGCCGATTACTTTGCCGACATTGCTGAACGGGCCGCAGGGGATCCTCAGATCCTGAGCCTCTCTCGACGAGCAGTTGCTCGAGCATGATGAGCAGTTGCCGCTGCATGCTTCACTCATGATACCATAACTCCAATCATTTTGATTATAATATAAGCCGCAAGATATATCAGCGGCATATGGACAATGTAGATAATGAGCGCCCGCCTGCCGAGGAAGCCGAGGAAACGGCTCCTTTGCTTATACAGGCTCTCGGGGAAGGAATTCATCACGCAGTGCCTGCCGATGAAAAATCCGAAAAGGAAGATAAATATATTCGGGAATATCGGGAAATAATCGCCCGAGTAAAACGACGGCGAATATATGCCGAACGGCATCAGGATATTTGTGGTGTAGAGCGCCGAGGGCAGCCGCAGCGATATCAGCTCGCCGTAGCCGAGCACTCCGTCCTCGATCCCGCTTGTGAAGGGATAAAGCACGGCGCAGATAAGCATTCCCGCTGCGGGGCTGAGCCTCCCGAGCGGCTTTGAGAGCAGCGCACACAGGATAATAGCTATCGAGAGGAAATGCAGGATGCCGAAGTAGATCTCGCACCCCTCAATACCCATCAGCGGCAGTATAAGCGCCGTCACGAGCGTGAAGCCCGCAGCCACGGCAAGCAGCCGCAGCCCTCGCTTGAGATTATTCCTCGACAGGCTGCATGAGATGCCGCAAAGGGCGATAAATATCCCCGCAAACAGCGGCTGGACAGGCTCAAAGAAATCAAAGAGCTTATATGCCCATCCGACCCCGAACATCGAGCCGATAATGAAGAATGCGTGATAAAACACCATGCAGAATACGGCAAGCCCTCGCAGCTCGTCAAGAAAGTGTATTCTTTTTGCGGGGGCGCCGTTATTCACCATTTTATCTACCTCACTAAACTATTATTTTAACATATCATATTTAAAATGCAAGAGTTTATTGCTTTTTTACGCCCAAATCGGCGGGTTTTGAAAAAATTAATAAATAATATGTAGCGTTCGGAGTCAAAATATGCTATACTTATCCCAAATACTGACGAACGGACGGTAATATCGTATGATAGATAAGATGCGAGAGCTGCTATTTAAGATTTTTAAGCGTGAGAGCTTCCTCGGCAAGCTGGTCGATAAATTTTTCACCAGAGAGATAATAACCTATATCATTTTCGGCGTGCTGACAACGGCAGTCAACCTTGTTACATTTTATATCTTTAAGAAGATATTCATTTCAATAGGCTGGGATGGCGTGTTCAATAAACTGCTCGGCTCCGCGGGCTGGGATAAGGCGCTCGAGCTGCTCGGCAGCGGCACGGATTACCTCGACGCCACCGTTATCGCGTGGACTGTCGCCGTTATCTTCGCCTTTGTCACCAATAAGCTCATCGTGTTTGAGTCAAAGAGCTGGAAGCCCGCCGTTGCGGGCAAAGAATTCGTCGGCTTCATCGGCGCAAGACTCTTTTCGCTGCTGGTCGAGCTTGTGTTCATGTTTGTGATGGTCACGCTCCTCAAGTGGAACGACTTCGTCGCGAAGCTCATAGTGCAGGTCATCGTCGTCATTCTCAACTACGTTTTCAGTAAGCTCTTAATTTTCAAGAATAAATAATTCCCGGAGGAAAAGAAATGTTTATTACCAACGATATAAAATATGTCGGCGTGAACGATCACGAAATAGACCTCTTTGAGGGTCAGTTCACCGTGCCGAACGGTATGGCGTACAATTCATATGTCATCACCGATGAAAAAACGGCGGTCATGGATACCGTCGACGCGCGATTCACCGCAGAATGGCTCGGTAATATTGAATCCGTGCTCGGCGGCAGGAAGCCCGATTACCTTGTAGTGCAGCATATGGAACCCGATCACTCGGCGAATATCGTCAATTTCCTGACCGCTTACCCCGAGGCGACGGTCATTGCGAATTCAAAGACTCTCACGATGATGAAGAATTTCTTTGATTACGATTTTGACGGCAAGGTGCAGCTCGTCGAGGATGGCTCAAGCATTTCGCTCGGCAGGCACGAATTGACCTTTGTTTTCGCCCCGATGGTGCATTGGCCCGAGGTCATGTTCACCTATGATAAGGCGGATAAGGTGCTCTTCACCGCCGACGGCTTCGGCAAATTCGGCGCCCTCGATGTTGACGAGGAGTGGGACTGCGAAGCCCGTCGCTACTATTTCGGCATCGTCGGCAAATACGGCGCTCAGGTGCAGAGCGTGCTCAAAAAAGCCGCAGCGCTCGATATAAATATCATCTGCCCGCTCCACGGCCCCGTGCTCAGCGAGGATCTCGGGCATTACATAGAGAAATACGATATCTGGTCGTCATATAAGCCCGAATCCGAGGGCGTGATGATAGCCTATACCTCGGTTTACGGCCATACAAAGAAAGCTGCCGAGCGGCTCGCCGATATGCTCAGGGCAAATGGCTGCCCCAAGGTGGTAGTCACAGACCTTGCAAGGGAGGATATCGCCGAGGCGATAGAGGACGCCTTCCGTTACGGCAAGCTCGTGCTTGCGACCACGACTTATAACTCGGATATTTTCCCGTTTATGAAGCACTTCATCGAAGGCCTGACCGAGAGAGGATACCGCAACAGGACGATAGGCCTTATCGAGAACGGCTCGTGGGCGCCCGTCGCCGCCAAGGTGATGCGTGATAAATTTGCGTCGAGCAAAAATATCACCATTCTTGAAACAACGGTTAGGATCAAATCCGCCCTCAACGCCGAGAGCGAAGCGCAGCTCGCTCAGCTCGCGGACGAGCTCCTCGCCGACTGATAACAGCATAGAAATAAGCCGCCGGTTTGACCG
>ENA-OOWZ01000433-OOWZ01000433.1-human-gut-metagenome-genome-assembly--contig:-NODE-433-length-23258-cov-5.941430_pt1 | contig 23258 bp, 20 predicted proteins | sample MGYA00241580_ERZ501329 | MGnify/ENA primary metagenome ERZ501329 (study PRJEB25962, sample SAMEA2042923) | human gut metagenome | biome: human gut; feature: human-associated habitat; material: faeces... | reverse complement strand
CACTGTTGTAGAAAAGCGGGGCCGCAATCTTCTTCATATGATAATCAAACAATCAGACGCTTTTTTTGTCTTTATATTTTATTGAGGTGGAACATGGTGGTGGATGATTACTATACTTTATATATATAATATATAAATTTTTATTTTTATATTAGAAGAATATAGTTTATATTCCACCATCTTCCACCTTTATTGTTTGTGGCATTATAAATATCAGTACAAAATCCATAGCAAAAAAGCATGCTATGTATTATAACATGCTTGTGAGATTAATATTTGTTTGGAAATTTTTCTTTTCCTAACTGCCATAAATATCTATCTAAATCTTTTAAATTGTATTCTTCTATACCATATTGTTTTTGAAAATCAATCAATATGCTCTTAAATTTATCATATTGTTTCAAATCATCATTGTTAAAATTGAAGTTTGGATTTATCTTTCTGAAATGTTTTAAAACTTTTTCTACATATGAATCATATATAGGATAAGCTGTTGGATTATGATGACTACAATACTTTGAAGCAAAAGAATAGAAATACTTATTCTTACCAGCTATTGTTACTTTAGCCATATCATCCACTAAAGTAGGATCGCCTTTTTGCAATCTATCATCTATATTCAATAATAAAATATGCGTTGCCACCGAATATATCTTAAATATGTTTGTACTGAAAAAATCATTAAGCACACTACATTTTATTTATATATTTTCTAAATTATCGTTACACTTAAAATCACCAAAGAACAATTTATCTAATGCACTTTCTTGTGCAACATAATCTGGCAAACTATTCCATATATTTAAATATTTTTCTACTTCTTCTTTGTAAGGAATAGGCACTATAATACTATTCATATATTTATTTCCTCGACAATAAAATCAGAATGTGATGCATTCATCCTTCTTTGATAAACTTTTAAATTTTGTTCTCTTGCAATCTTCAGCAATCTTCTTTTATTATAATCATTTATATCTGCGCCTAATATTATTGCTGTAACAAAGTTAAAATCAATTAGATTGTTCGGATATTTACCTTTATTTAAAATAATACGCCACTCTTCTTCAGATTCCCATTTAGGCTCTTTTGTTAATAATGATAATATTATCTTTCGGATGATATCTGATTTTTTCAATTCTTCTTTATTAATACCTATATTAGCAAGTTCAAAAAATAATTCCACAAAATTAATTTCTTCTTTTTTTGCATAAATTATTGGATATAAATTTTTAATAAAATCGTTATCAATTTTTGAAGGTAAAGTATACTCAATACAAAATCCTTTTTCTTCATCTGCATATCTAGCCCATTGTGTATTATTAGTGCTAGTTTCAGATAAGCAATATGCGTTTATATTATTTCTAATGTTATTATTAAAATAGAACAGATCTTTCATAACATTTTCAAATTCCATTGAAGTTAGTATTGTGTTCATTTGACTTTCAAAAAGGCTATATTGTTCTATTTCTTCTTTACTACAGTTTGACTCTAGTTGTTCTTTTCCCTCATCATTAATAGTGCCATTTTGATTAAAATATTTAATTGAATTTTTAAGTTCTTCTTCTGAAACTTTAATTTTAATACCTAATTTGTTTTCAAATATTTTTATAACCCTTTTAATACTTTCTAACATTATATTATTTGGATTGTTCTCATATTCCTCACAAAACTTTTCGAAGTCCAATAAAATAGTACAATCTACTTTATCATTCCAAGATAAAGGCGAAGAAAACCATGCTTGACAATTTTTTAAATTATTAATATTATTTCTGGTACATTTTCTATATTTATATAACTTAGTTGGTTTTTCTAAAGTTATACTTCCATCAAATTCAGTAATTGTATCTTGTAATGTTTGAATAATTATATCTTGAATGTATTGTTCTTTATTCATAAATCACCTTTTTTTAAAATTTCCATATGTTGATTATATCACTTTTCTATATTTTTTACAATTATATTAAAATAGTTTAAAATAAGTATAATAACAATTTATATGAGGTGAATGGAATGATTTATGGATATACAAGAGTTAGTACAAAAAAACAACTTGAAGGACACGGATTAGAAGCGCAAAAAAAAGATATTTTAAACAAGTATCCAACTGCAATAATACTAGAAGAACAATATACAGGTACAAAACTAGATCGCCCAGTTTTTAATGATATATTATTTAAACTGAAATCTAACGACATTTTAGTAGTTTCAAAATTAGATAGATTTGCCAGGAATACTGTTGAAGGAATTAAAGTCGTTGAACAACTTTTTGAAAAGAAAGTAGCTATACATATTTTGAACATTGGTTTACTAGAGGATACACCAATGGGTAGATTCTTTTTAACCACTATGCTTGCTGTTGCAGAATTAGAAAGGAATATGATTGTGGAAAGGACACAGACAGGCAAAGAATTAGCAAAACAAAGACCTGATTATAAAGAAGGTAGACCTAAAAAGTATACTGATGAAGATTTAGCAAACGCAGTATTTCTTCTTACTTTTCATAGCTATCGAGAAGTAATTTCAATCACAGGTATTAGTAAATCTACACTAGTAAGAGCAAGAAAATATATAAACAACAAATAGGACCAAAAGTTACAAGTTTTGAGCCACACTATATTTAATAAATATTTTTCATTTGAAAGTATTAAAGTCGCTTTAGTAGATTTTCCATATATAGAAATACTTAAGCCAAAAATTGATGAATTTAATGGAACCAAACATTATCTTGCAACTGCTGAAGTTGAAGGTGATAAAGTAAATTATAATGCTCCTTTAATAGAATATGAAACACGAGAAAATAGAGCTAATATGCAACCGATAAAAAACAGTATATGGTTTGCTAAAATGAAAAATAGCATAAAACACATTTATATATCAGAAAACGATGATAATTTATTGAATAATTATATATTATCTACAGGATTTTGTGGCATAAAGTGTAATAAAATTGCTTATGAATACATGATTAACTATATTAATTTGCCATATTTTGAAAACAAAAAAAATATTTTATCTCATGGTGCGACAATGGAGGGTGTTAATAACGAAGATTTAAAATCCTTTCAAATCCATTTGCCTTCTAAAGACAAATTAGAATGTTTTCACGAAAAGACAAAAGCTATTCATTGTAAGATTAGTGAAATAAATAATTTGACTAATCAATTAATTAGATTAAAAGATAAACTATCACCTTTATTAATCAATGGACAACTTCAATAAAAGCAAAAGTCCCTTCTCTATTGTAGAGTTGGGACTTATTTATTATATTAATTGTTGGTTAATTAGCAGTGGTAAGAGTTTACTCTTTAATTCTAGCAAATTGTCAGTTTCACTATTAATACTATTAATTTGTTCTAGAATTCTATTTAAAACATCATTTGTTTCATCATTAAATTTTGGAACATCAATATTATTTAGCATATTTATTGTAATAAATTTGATAATTGAACCATTTGCTTTTTTTGTAAATAATTCAGTATTAAATAATAGAGTGTAATATAAATTTCCTATTATTTCATCATTTTTAATTACATATGTTCTTTGATAGGCATTAAATTTTCCATCATAATATTTCACATTAAAATTACCATTTCCTGCAACTAATATACTTTTTCCTTCAAATTTAAAATCATCACATGAAAGAATCTCATCAGAACAAGTGAAAAATTTATATTTTCCATTTTCGGTAGAATGATTTGCATCTTCCTTTCCTGTTATGATTTTTGATATGTTTTCTAATTTAACGAAATCAGAGTATTTAATGTTTTTACAATAAATTGATTTGCCCAAAACTTGTAATTTATTGACCATTTTAGAATTTATTTCAATTTGTTCATCTATACTAGATAAAATTTTTACAGATTTTTGTTGTTCTTGAATTGGTATTAAATCAATTTTAATATATTTAAAGGTATCTAAATTAATGCTATCAAAAATAGCACCTTGCGACTTTTTTAAAATATATGCCAAATTACATTTTAAATAATAAAACAAATACTCAGGGTCTAGAATGTTACTTTCATTAACACGAATACCAAAACAAGATTGATTGAATGCCATATCATGGTGTATTAAAGCAATTTTACCAACAGTACCTCTAGCAGAAATTATTAAGTCGTTATGATGTAGAAGATTAGTAGCACTGTTTTCTAGTCCTTCATTTGATATATTTTTTTGTGTTACATATACATATTTATTAACATCTTTAAAATCATCAATAGCTAACCACTCAATATTGCCATTCCAATATTCTTTAATTGATGTCTTTGGAGTGCCTCCACTAATTATTTTTACGTAATCTATTAGATTAACAAACATATTGGATTCCTCCATTTCTAGAGAAATTCAATAATGGTTTAAAAAATTTGAACTTTTGAACCATGTTATTATTTTTTTTAATTTGTATATCAATATTCTTTAAAATTAATCCTATTTTTTTCTGTTCACTCATATTAGGAAGTATAATTTCTGTTTCCTTTATTTCATTTATTCCTGGTAAATGTTTTAAGACAGAATTATTTGATTTTTTAATTAATTTCCATTTTAATATTGCTTGAAAATAATAATAAAAATAGGCGTAATCTACGATATTAGGATTAAGACGAATCCTTAATAAAGATGAACTTATAATACCTTTTATTTTTTTTATATTTTTTAACTGAAAAATTTCACCTAATGTTCCATCACATGTAACAATGAAATCATTTTCCAAAACCTCATATCTAAACATTTTATTTTGAAAATATTCATTAGATATGTAATAATTACCAACATTATTATTTTCTTTTAAAATATTCTCTTGTAACCACACTTTGACTGTATCTACTCCTTTTGGAACATATAAACTCTTCTTTAAATCACTACCAAAAGGGCCTTTTAGTAAACCATCTTCTAAAACAATATCCTTAAATTTCATAGTTTTCATTTAATTCTCAACTCCTTCAATATTTTACTTATTTCTTGTTGGAATTGAGTTGTTTCTTTAACATATTTTTCAAAATCATCATTGAACTCATTAATCATTTTATCATATTCTTCTTGAGTAATATAGATATATTCAATTTTTACATCAAAGTATTGACCAGCAGATAGAGAATAATTCTTTTCTTTTATCGCATCATATGTAACTGAAACTGTAAAATCTTCTTCTACAGTATGGTTTACAAAGTGATCGACTATTTTTTCAAGTTCTTCTGGTGTTAGAACAGTTTTTTGTAAATCTTTTATTTTTTCTTTATGTCCCATCTTTGAGGCATCCATTAATAAGACTTCACCTTCTAAGTTTGTTTTATCAATAAACAATACTGAGACATTTGTACCTGTATTTGCAAAAATGTTTGATGGCATTGAAATAACACCTTTTAACCAATGATTATCAACTATCTTTTGTCTTATTGTTTTTTCTATTCCACTTTGTGCTGTAATAAATCCTGTAGGAACAACAATAGCTGCTTTACCACCATCTTTTAAAGAATATAGAATATGTTGTATGAATAATAAGTAAATAGCCATTGAATCTTTTTTCTTATTAGGAATTGTTGGTACACCTGCAAAGAATCTATTTGTCGCAGACCACATTGTTTCTATTGAATCTCTAGTTGATGAGAAATCAGTTTTAAATGGAGGATTTGAGGTAATGTAATCAAAATGTTTTAATCCTGACGTATTATCTCCTCTTTGTTTAAAATGAGCAGGTGTAGTTAAAGTGTCACCTTCAATAATATTTTCTAATGATTCTTTAAGACCATTTAATAACATATTAATTCTTAAAAATCTAGAAGACTTTTGAGAAATATCTTGGGTATAAACACGTGCTTTATTTCCAAATTTACCATCTCCTAATTCATTAGCTAAATGAAGTACTAAAGAACCTGATCCTGCACTTGGATCATATATTTCATAAATCTTATCTTCAACAGGAGACATTTTTACTAGTATTTGAGCAATTGCTTTTGATAAAGCCTGTGGTGTAAAATATTCTGCATATTTACCACTTGCTGTATTATAATCTGAAATTAAATACTCAAAAATAGTTGAGAAGAAATCATAATTATCTTCAAATGCTCCACCGAAATCAAATCTATCTCTAGTTATATATGAAAAAATACTTCTAGCAAATGCATTTCTCTTTGAAGGTTCTACATAACTTGATAATGGTGTAAATAAAGGTTTTTTTGTACCTTCTGCAGTATCTACACTAAATGCATCATTCAATTCATAATTTGAAATTCTAACAAGTGTTTCATCAAATTTTTTATAGAAATCATTATCATTCAAATTACCAACTAAGTAATCAATTGTATCTTCATATGCAAATGCAACATCTTGTGGATAAGAATCATAGAATCCATCCATATAATCATTATTGGCAATTATCTCTTTATATGGTACATCTATATCTTTAGCAAAAGCTTTTAAGTTTGCAATAAATTTATCATTTAAAAATTTATAAAGGAATACAGAAGTAACAACAATTTCTTCTCCAGCTGTGTTTGATAAACCATTTGTTGAACATAATCCTTTTAAATCATCAATTATTGATTTAATATTTATCTCTAATTCTACGTAATTTACCATGTTATTCTCCTTATATTGTTTCTTTATAATTTAATAAATTTACATAAAGCATTTCTAAAATATCATCATAATATGATTTAACTATCTTATATAATCCATTTTTAATAATAATTTTAGTAACTAATGCTTTTGTAGAATCTACAAATCCTTTCTTACCTTGCATTATAAGAACATCATCATATACTGTGTCTTTTATGTTCTCATATACTATTGATAATAATGTCTCAATATCTGATCTATTAAGATTTGTTTCTAATACTGCATCACTTAATGTTTTAACAAAAGCATAGCTTCCACCAAATAATTGTGCTAATCTTTCATTTTCTTCATTAATGCGTTTTGCTTCTTCATAAGCTTTTCTTAATTCTTCAGTTAATTCATCAATACTGTCATATTCTGCAACTGAAAGTTTTTCAAATATGCGTTGTAATAATTCATCAAGTTTTTGAATTTTAATATCTTTTTTATTTTTGTTCTTCTTTACTTCGTTTTGAACATCTTCTACTGATTTCTTAAATCTATCAAAATCTTCACCAGATGGAATAAATTTGCTTAAATCCATTACAGTAATTTTTGTTTTAATAAATTCATAAATAACTTTGATTACCTCTTCATTATTCATAATATCTAATGTATTAATAGGATTTGAATGAAGATTAATAAAAGATATTCTATCATTAACTACTTTTCTATACTTTTCCACCCTATCATCATCTATTAAAGCAGAATACTCGGTTGCTCTTGAAAGTTTAAATTCAATTGAGCACTCCTTAACTGAAGTTAGTAATTTTCTAATTTTATATAAAGCTTCTTTATTGTAATATTGTAAATCTTCTACAAATAATTCAATATTATCTTGCTTTATAAATCTCTTAAGTTCTAATACTAATTTATCAAATTTTTGTTTAATGTTTTCTTTATCAACAACTAAGCCTGAAAGTGATCCGCCTTCATTATCTTCACCATTCATATCTTCTTCTAACTCTTTAATGTATGCATCAAGCGTATTATTATACTCTTGTTCAATATCAACAAAATCAACAATATAACCATATTGATATACTTTTCCATTAGGACTCTTATAAGGTCTATTAACTCTAGAGATAGTTTGTAATAAATTTTGGGCTTTAGGTCCTCTTAATAAATACATCTTTTTAAGACGCTTTACATCGTAACCTGTAGTCAACATGAAGTGAACTACTAATATATCAGGATAACCGTTTTCTCTAAAATTAATTTGGTTTTGTTTGTTAATCTCATTTTGAGTTACTGTATCTTCACTATCTGATAAAACTAGTCCTGTAGTAAGTTTGCTATTTTCTTTAAACCATTCATGAATCTTTTTAGCTTGTGGATTAGAACGACAAACAATCATTCCTCCAATTGAAAAATCAGTATTGATTAATCTAAAGTTTCTAAAGTCTTTTTCAATATAACTACTTACACCTTTAATATAATCATTTGATTCATAAACATCAGCACTATTTAAATCTTTGTTTTCAATTTCAAGATTTTCTCTAATTTCGGCTTTTGCAGTTGTATCAATTTGTTCTTTTTTAATTCTTAGCGTATATCCATCAGCAATTGATTTATCATAAAAATACTTATGAATATAATCACCAAACTTAAGATTTGATCTTTCCTTTTTAGTTAAAAGAGGAGTACCTGTCATAGCAATATATATACCATTTTCATCACAAGTCATTAAATTTTTATAAAACTCACCATGAATATTATAACTTCTATGTGCTTCATCTACAAAGAATATTCTTTGCGTTTTTACATTATAATCATTAAAAGCAATAGGAAGTTTAGATTCTTCCATTAACTTATGAACATTGACTACACATATTGTACCAATTCCATCGTATTTATCATCTAATGGTTTTTTAAGTTCTTTCGCAAATTCCACTTTTGAAGATACATTAACAACTCTAAAACCTCTATTAGTGAATTCAGTAGTCGCTTGCATCATTAAATCAAGTCTATCCACAATAAAGAAAAATCTTGTATTAACTTTTCGTTTACTGAAATAATCTCTAATAACTGGATTTGAGAATGCGCTTAAAGCTGTTTTCCCTGAACCTTGAGTATGCCAAATAATTCCACTCTTATCTTTTTCACCAAGTCGTTTTATAATTGCCCTTGTAGCGAAAAATTGAGGATATCTCATTATATGTTTTTGCTTAATTGGAAGTTCTTCATATTTGTTAAGTGTTTCATTATGTATTTTCTTAATTTCAGTAAGATACATTATTCCATAATGAAGATAATATAAAAATCTTTCTTTATCATAAAATGATGTTATAAATCTATTACAAGGCATTAAATCTGATAAAGCAGTTTTAAACTCTTGAGTATCAGTTTCTGATGGATCATAACCACCATCCTTAACAATATATTTTATAGTTTCATCCTCTATTTCTTTAAATTTATAATTTGCATGATAACCTATAATATCTTCTCTAAAGAAAGAAAAAGATGTATTAAAACCATTAGGAGTTGTATAAAATGAACCAGCTTTTACTTCATCAGCAACTTGGTCATCAGCATCTTCATATTCCATATTATTTGAAAAAGAAACAATTTGTATCAAATTAAAGAATCTTTTATATTCATCATTACTCAATCTCTTGTTAATCATTCTATCAAATTCAACTTTAATGCCACCTTCATTATTTGGTTTCTTAACTTCCAAAAATGCTAAAGGCATACCATTGATTAAAATATTAATATCTGGTCTAAATGATCCTTCTTCACTAGATTCTTTTATGCTAAATGGCAATTCATCAACAACAGCAAAATCATTGTTATCAACATTTTCAAAATCAACTAATTTAATTGGATATTCACTTGATAATAAACGATTATAGAATTCTTTACCTAAATCATTGTTTTTTAACATCCTATTAATATCTGCTATTAATTGAAATAATTCTTCTTTCTCAATAACACGATTATTTATTTTTTCTAATGCTGGTTTAAATCTATTAACAAAAATTTTAGTATCAAAATCAATAGTAGCATCTTTAAGTGACTGATAGTTATAACCCAATCTTAAAAAATGAATTGTTGCTGGAAATTTTACTCTTGTATCTTCATTAAAATGCTTATACATAATTTTTCCTCCTGAATTCTTGTTTTTAACAAAAGTGTCCAATTTTAGTCAAAAATTTTTACACTGATTGTTTTTGTAATTTTTCTATAGACACGTTTAATACTTCCTGTTTATTATTAGTCTAATTATAACATATTTTGATAAAATATTCTACTTTATTATTCTTTATTTGTTTGTTCAAGATACTTTTTATCAACAATAATCATTTTCTATTAATCTAGTTTTAAATAAAGCATCTTTAAAATTTGATATTGTAATTTTTAATTCACTATTTGCTTTTGCTTCAATTACTCTTGGGTATTTTTGTGGTTCATTTTTTATAGCAGACAAAAAGCTATTATGATCACCAATACCAACTTGCTTATGTGGATTAGGGCCATAAATAATGTCCGAATATACATTAGAATAAGCTAAATTAGTTGTGTTAAATCTTTTTAACTCTTTAAAGTCTGATATAAATTCTAATTGTTTTTCATTAATCCCTATCTTCTTAGCAGCTCTTTTATAATCATTTTCCTTACCAGCCAAATCTCCAAAAACTAATATTTTATGAGTTCTACGATTTACTGGCATACATCCTTCTTCTAATGAAACACCATATTTATCTAATAATTCGTTGATTTCATCATTTTCACAGGCTATTTCTATTTCATAACGAACTTTAGCGATTATCTTTTGTAAAATCTTACTTTGTTGTGCTTGTGTATATGCCAATATTCTATTCCTCTATAATACTTTCATAAAAATTTTTAATTGTATATTCTAACTCTTCTAATTCTTTTTTAATTGCAATATACATATTTAGCTTTGAATTATACTTCTTAGCAAATAAGTTTTGTTCCTCAATTGGAGGACAAGAAATAATTAATTCTCTTAGCAGACCAGTTGGTATTGTTGGAATTATAGATCCTTTTTGAATAGATTTTAACAATTCAACACCAACATTTGACTCAAAAAACATTTTTAAGAATACTGGATTAATTTCTTCAGTATTAGGACGAATAATAAACATTCCACCTGTTACGATAACATTATCTTCTGGTTCAAAATCAACAACTGCAATTTTAACTTTTGAACTTTTTGATGTCATTACTAAATCATTTTTTTGTAATCTATGTTTAAGTAATTTAACATCATCATTTTTAATGTTTAATAATGCATCCCAATTAATATAACCATTATCTATTTCACTTGATGTTAAAATTCTATAATTTGTTTTTTCTTCTGTAATTCTCTCTTTAAAATTAGAAATTGTATATTGAGACCCTTGTGAAATATTTGCAACAGAGCTTAAAACTTTTGCAAATTTAATTTCTTTTGGTTTTGATGTAAGATTACTTACTACAAAAGTATTTTTTTCTTTAACTTCATTATTTGATAATAGTGTACATTTACCATCAAAATAGTCATTAACTAAACTATTAATATCCATTTCAATTTCTTTTGACTTTTTATTTTTACTTGAATATAAATTTCCATCAATAACTTTTATATTTTCATTATTATTACTGAATATTAAAATTGTAGTTTGAATTCCAGTAAACGGTAATAAAACTCCTGCTGGTAGTTCAATAATACCTTCTACAAGTTTGTTATCTAACAAATAGTTTCTATATTCAGTATCTGCAGCTGAAAACAATGGTTTACCACATAATAATGCGATAGATCGTCCATTATCGTTCATTTTATTTATTAATCTATCAACAAAAAACCATTCTGATGTTGTTCTACTATTAAATAATGATTTATTAACAGTTAAGAATTTTTGATATGTATCATCAGTATATTTCATTCCAAAAGGCGGGAATACAAATCCTTTATCATAATTATCATAATTATCAAAAAGAGCATTACCATTTTCAAAATTATAATTAACATTTAATAAATCAAATATTAATTGCCCCATTAAATTATAAGCACTGTTAATTTCCATTCCTTTATATGTTACTGATTTATCATATTGCTTATAAGCCTCAAATAAGAATTCGCCATCACCTGAACACAAATCAAAAATAGTTTCATTATTATCTAGTTTTAATAATTTTGTGATTAATTGATTAACTTGAAAATTTGCACTAATACTTCCTGTATATTTAGCATATTTTCTTTTAATAGAATAATATAAATCAATTATATATTTTACATCATTAAATTGTCCTACAAATTCATATAAAGTTTCTCTTTGCTTTTCTGCAAGATCAGAAACTAAAGACTTAGCACCTTCATAAAATTTTCCATTAGGTTTATAATGTAAATACGTTGTTGCTAACAAATAATTAGCAATTCTTTCTTCTGAAACTTCTCCTCTAAAATATGACACTAAATTTAATTCTTTTGTTTGCAAAATAGCCACCTCTTTCTAGATTTAAGTTTATATTAACTTAAAACCAACAACATTATATCACAGGTGATTTTTCTTGTCAAGCATTTTAAGTTAAATTTAACTTATTTTTTTATAAATATTAAAAAATGCCTCATGAATCAAGAACAGATAGCCTGTTATTATGAGATTTGAGACACTTTTAACATTTCATTTTAACAACCCTTGTCTTTTACATATCTTACCAAATAAGCATTTTTCTATATCACAACTGTTATTTTCACAATATCCTTTACTCCCCATATAATAGAATGCTAAATCCATTAATCCTGGAAATGATGGATTAATTGCTTTGGCAGCATATACTATTTCAGTTTCAGATACATTTAAAAAGTCATGTTCTTTTCTTTCTGGAATTAATCCTAATCTGTACATGCATCTTTTAACATGTCTATCTGGTGATATATCAATAGCTGACATATCAGTCATTGGGACTTTATAATCTCTTGATAATATGTTTGCTGCCATAGTAGCAATTTTAATTCCTACACCATTGAATTCTAAAAATCTACAAACTACTTGTGCACTATTAGGATTATCTTTCCATATGTTACTTGCATAATCACTATACTTATTATGAATTAATACTATAGCATCATAAAAATATTCACCCATTGTTTGATTAAAACGATGATATTTTTTCGCATTAAATAAATCAATATAATATTCCTTATCTTTTGATAAAAAAGCATCAAATGATTTAGAACCAAGTTCTTCTGCAACCTTAAGTGGAATTTGCCATGCTCTATCTGCATCAATTTGTCTATCCATTACACATGCTAACACAAATATATGAGGATAACTATTATATAAATCTATTTGTACTGGTGTAGCTTTTTCATTATCATATACTTCTTGTGATATTCTGATTATTTCATTTGTATATTCATTTTCCATATTTTATATCTCTTCTATTCCTAAACTCTTTAGGTACTGATATGTTCCATCATAGTATTCTGGTAATCGAGTTGTGTCTTCAAAGAAGCCATTTGGTGTTTTATTTTTATTACCTTCTGGAATACATATAACCATTCCTGCTCTTGCACGAGTAAGAAGTACACGATATGCGTTAAGCATATATTTTATTTGTTCTTGTTTGTTTTCAGTATCTGGGATTACCTTATTCCATTTTGTTTGTCCATTGAATTTATAGAAATTCCATTTACCATTTTCACATCTCATATCTGCATCCCAAAGTATACAAGTATAATCAAGTTCTAATCCCTGTACTTGAATTTCAGTTGCTGCATCTTCTAGGTAATTAGAAGATCTAATATCAGTCTTATCTTCTAAGAACCAGTGAACTGCATTTTCATCCCCACTCTCTAGTACATGGACTGCAAGTGGTTTAAATCTTGCTGATTCTTTTGTTACTAAAACACCTGTACGTTCTGTTCCTCTAACTTTATCATGTAGCCATCTTCTAGCTGTATTCATATCTCTTGTTAAAACAATTGGGTATTTATCCTTAATTTCATTATATATTAATGATGCTTTCTTTTTATCAAAATTTAATAAAGCATGAACAAAAGCTGATAGTTTTTCTGCTCTATATGATCTAAGTGAAACACCTAAATGTAAACATTCTGAATATGTAACTTTTTGATTATCTTTTAGTAATTCATTCACTTTACCTTCAGCGTATTCTGGTTCAGTTAATTTTGGTGAAATATAGATATTCCAATGTGGAAACATTTCATTTAATGCTTTAATCCATTCAGAAATCCCTGCTTCACCTGTGTTTATTTCTTGTCCTCCTCCAACTAAACAAACTATTGTTGCCCAGTCTTCACGTTGATCTAGTGACCAGATTAAGAATGCTGCTTCAGACATTGGGAAGTTTGGAACTTTAAGTTTATTACCATATGTTCCACCTCTTTTTAAATAGTCAGCAAGTCTTTTATGAGTCCAAGATCTTTGAGCTTCATCAAATATAGCTACATGTTCTACTTCACCAAATCCTGCATCTTCCATTTTAACAGCCTTTTGTGGGTCTATTTCTAAAATTCCATTTTCAACTGGATTTTTAATTTTAGCAAGCATTGTATCTCTATATCTATGAATCATTTGAATTGATTTCTTTACTTCACGTAAGCAATCAGTTTTATTCTTTTTGATTCCTTCATTACGACATTTTAAATAATTGTCTCTAGCAAGAGCTTCTGTTAGCACAGCAACAAGAGGTCCATTACCAGATAAGTAAACAGCTCCTTCATCTTTAACTGGTTCTGAATTTCCTTGATATGTTTGTTTAATAGCAACATCTAATCCAACAAGAGTTTTACCAGCTCCTGGAACACCTGTTACAAAACAGATGCTTTTTCTTTTATTTAATTTACTATTTTTTATAACATCTAAAATATAAGATATTGTTCTATCAGTTGTTACTTTATCTGCTTCATGACGTGTTATATCTTCTACTGAATGATGTTCATATAATGCTTTAGCTGCTTCAATAATAGTAGGAGTTGGAGCATAAGGACTAATAATCCAATTATCATTTATTGGTAATTCACTATTAAAACGATTTAATACTTGATTAATTAAATTACTAATTTCACTTGTACCTGTTACTAAAGGATTAACTACTTTATCATCATAAACAGACATTATTATATTAGTTGATGAAGAACTATAATTTGTTGCGATAAGAATTGGGACAATAACATGATCATGGCTAAATTTATGAAAATATTTTAAATCTATTGCATAATCAAGTACTTGATCAATATCTGATTCAAGTATTCTTTTTTCTCCAACTTTAAATTCTAAACAAAAAATAATCCCTTCTAAAATAAGTACAACATCTATTCTTTTTCCAAGACGTGGAATATCATATTCAAATATTACTTTACCATCTCTATTTTGATAATTAACTAATACATCTTTTAAAATAGCTATTTCTTCTTTCCATGATTCTCTTGTAGTTGTAAGAGCTTCTCCATGATAATTATCACATAGCGTACCAAATATTGAGTTTATATCATTATTAATAAAATCTTTAAAACTACTATTATATAAACAACGACTCATAAATGATGCTCCTTATCCTTAATATATTAACTAAATAATGCTTTAAAATGCTGGTTAACATCTATCCAGCATTTTTACGAATTTCTATTCTTGTAATACTTTTCTAACTTTTCAGTAGTTAACTCTTCTCTTATTTTATGTAATCTATCTACTGAAAATCTTGCTGCTTTTACAAGATCTACACCATTAAATAATTCTACTTTCTCAATCTTATTTATTTCATATGCTATTCCTAATAGTACTTCTCCTAATCCTTTACATAAATCCATTATATAAATAATCGGGAATCTAAAACCATATAAATTAGCATGTGAATGATAATGACATTTTTTATAATATACTTTCAAATTTGAAGCATAGTTTTTAATTTTTCTATCTTTATAAATCAACTGGTTTACAAGTTTTACAACATCTGAAAAATTATAAGATTTCTTAATTCCTAAATATTCAAATTCAAATATACTATCTAACCATCCATAGTTTAAATAAGCTATTTTATTAACATCTTTACCATTCTTTAAGTATTCTTTTTCAAACTCTTCTGGTAATTTAAATTCAGCATCATATTCTACTTTATATGTATTAAATTTCATATATTCAACAATATCAGCATTTGAATAATTAAATGCTAAATAAGTTAAATACATTTCTATAATATTTCTTAATATTGGATATCCACTGTCTAATGCATCATAATCTATTACTGATAAAACAGCTCTTGATTTACCTAAAATATTAGCTAAATAATAATTTAATGTATTACGTTTAACATCTCCATCAACAATTGTTTTATCAGTATTATGTATTTTATTTGATATTGTTATTAAATATACTAATAAAACATGTAAATTATATACTGGAGGATAATATAAGAAATCTTCGTTACCAAATATTTTTCTCTTTCTAAACAACATACTTCCATATTGTCTAACCTTAACTTGTTCTAATACAGTGTTAGCTACTTCTTCAATATATTTTTGACTTTGTTGTTTAGTCCCTCTTTCATGTTCTTCAGTTAATAACATATTAAAAGTATGAATTCCAACAATATGGCAACATAAATCCAATTCAACATTTTCAGTGCTCATAAGTGTTGATATAGGATCTATTCTAAAAAAGCCTGGATAATACTTTAAAATATCATTATAGTAATTTGTAATTTTCTGTATTTGTTTCAATACTTTAAACATAAATGATACTTTAATTTTATCTTTAAATACCGTTTTTAAAGCTTCCCTATCCGCTTTTTCCTGTTGTTGCATCATTTTTTCTTGTTCTTTTTCTAGATATTCTTTAAATGAATTATTATTACCAAATAGATTATTCATATATTATACCTTTGATCTTTCTTCTTTTTAGCAATAATATTTTATCATATTTTGATATTTTAAACAATACAAATAGCTATAATTAAGCTCACAATATTCGATGTAAAAATTAAGATAATATTTTTTTAAAATTCTCATAAACTAACTTTACAAAATCTGAATAATTCATTTTATAAAATTCAGCAAACTGCAAATATACATCGTTTAGCATTTCAGGCGAATATATTTTATTATTCAACTTAGTGTAAGGCCCATCACTCTCAACTATAATTCTTTCTTTAGGAATTACATTTAAATTCTTCTTTCCCTTTAAAGTCTTAAGCATATTAGCGTTAACAGAGAAGTAGCATCCTAAATTAATTAGAGAATTTAACTTTTCTATACTCCCACTATACCAATGTATTATTAATCGCTCAGCACAATAATTCTTCAGAACTTCAATTAAATAATGTTCCGCACATCTACAGTGAATTGAATAGATTTTTCTTTGATTCGATGTACACATAAATATTTTTTCTAAATTATTTATTTGCATTTGAATGTCAATTTTAGATTTAGCATCTAATCCAATTTCACCAATATATCTAGTATTCTGAGCTAATTGACAAAACTTTACCACATCAAAATGATTACAATATTCATCTTTTGGATGTAAACCAATTCCGAATCGAATGTATTTTGTTTCTTTATACTTTTTTATACATGCATAATATATATTTGGATTGTTAGTAACGCATAAAGTATATTGTTCATTTTCATTAATCCATTGATATAATGATTTATGATTTTTATAATTATTCAAATGAAAATGTGAATCTATTAATTTAATTTCATTCATTTTCATCACCAAATATTTTTTCTAAATCATCCATTGTTCTTGCATAACACTCATAAAACTTAGTTACATCTTCTTTCTTGATTAATCCCTCTCTAACCAATATGTTTTCAACTTCTTCTTTATTTAATTTCTTAAATCTCGACATTGAATTTCTTACAGCTAAATAATCACTACACTTGCTAGATTGTAAAATATTTTTTAAATCAACCTTTTTATTTATGTTTTTAGAATAGACAGTATTATCTTCTATATCAATTAAACTACTTTTTCTTATAAGACAAGGGTAACAATAACCACAATTTTCTGGATAAGGTTTTCTATAATATCTATTATGTGCAGGATGAGAGCAAGAATAAGTATTAATATATTGTTCTTTGAAAGTTTGTGAGTCACACACTTCTTCTATAATTTGACTTTTACTTAAATATTTAAAAGGATTAACTAATTTATTTTTAATTCCAATTTCTGATAAAATATCATTTATGTTATCAATAAATATAGGATGTGTTGTTCTTGTACTACATGATCCTAATCTACTAGGAGATAATGGAATATTCATGCCAATAAATCCATTTTCAGGAATGTATATAGGAATTTCTTTATTTGTGTTTAATGAAGCATAAGCATAAGCTGCCGCAATAAATAGTAATGATCTACTCCTACTTGTATTTTCACTTTGAAGAAAATTTTTTCTCGTTGTAGTTGTAAATGTTTCTAAGTTTAAATCTAAATATTTAAATTCTGTTTTTAGTGCATTCAATAAATTTTCTTGTTTTTCTTTTAATTTTGGGTACTCCTCATTTCCAACGAATAATATATTTTTATTTTGTTTACTTAAAAAGATAGCACCACAAAAAGAATCTAGTCCACCAGAAAATAAACTAACACAATCAAATCTAAAAGTTTTCAACTTATGGCTTTTATTTTTTTTATTATGGAAATACCTTTCATTTGTATTTATAAAACTTACACTCCATAAATCACCAGTCAAAAAATTTAAAGTTTTATTAAGTTTATCACGAATTAGATTCCATTTTTCATAATTAAGGACGGGTATTTCAACACTTATTTCTCTTGTCCACCCATCAAATGTATTTTTTCTTGAAAGTTTCTTATCTAAAATGTAAACCGACATAGCTATTATTAGAAAATCTTCATATTTAGAATCTATTTTATTATTACTAAGTTTTTTCCATTTTTTTAATATATTTGACTTTATAAAGGATTTTCCTTCATATCCTATCGGTATATAAAAATATTCATCATTATTCTCAAAATTATATTCGTTTTTAATAATTTTATAAATCATATTAAATTTCTCCTTCTAAAATTTTTAATGCAGCTAGAATTTGACTATTAGCATATTTTTCTAATTCATCAGGTTGAGAAATCTCAAATGATTTTTCTAGGGTTAAATTAATTGTTATTTCATTATATATATACTCAGATATTTCCTCACAAATTCTTATTGTCTCTGTTTCACTCTTCACTTTATCTAAAATATGTCCATAATATCTTTGTAAGAATAAATTCTTTACACTATTAGCTATAAATAATATTATAAATTTATTTAAATCTAAGTTTTTTAGAGCCTCGAATTCTTCAATTCCTAATTCTTCTATTGTTTCATATAAAGAGTTATATATAATTTTATCATCTATTGTATAAGTATTATTATTAGATTCTATATATTCAAAAAAATCTTTTGCATTGTTAAACTCAGAAATATCGTATTCTTTGTCATTAACAATTACTTTATTATTCCCTGATCTTAATGATGAAATTATTCCGAACACACTTCCTATTTTACTAGATAAATTAGCTATTACTTGCCCTTCATCCTTACTAGAAATTGCAAAGTTTTTACAAAAATTTGTTATTTTGGTGCCACTATCATTATTATCTTTTAAATAATCGTTCAAACTTTTTTTAGTTTTTGAATGTTTTGCATCATTTAACCCAATATAATTTTTTGAAGTTCCCATTAATTTTCTCCTCCAGTTATCCTATTATAGTTATCTTGAGTTATTAAACCTTCTTCTTTTAATTGCGTAAGTTCATTTTGAATTTGTACTTTATCAATTTTTAACATTTCCTTATATATTGGAATATCTCCAATTGCAACTTTTCTTCTATTTTCTTTAATAACTTGCATAATATATCCTCTCATATTTTCATATGATATAAACAATGCACCAATATGAACAAAATTACATTTTTCTTTTTTATATTTTTCACACAATATACTTACTACTTCTTCTACACATTCATTATGAGTAATTTTGAAACTATTCATACTTTCAGTTAGTAAAGTTAAAGTTTTTGATTGCAATACAGACTCTACAAAAGTTAATGATTCTTTATTATATTTTGAATCATAATCTATGACATTGGATATCATGTCTCTTGTAAGATAAAAATAATTTCTTAAATCTATTAAATACAGATTTTTAGGTTCACAAGTTATCCAATTTTGAACAGTTGGTTTTAACCAACAACTTGAAACGTTCTCATTTTTATGTTCTTCGATATACTTAAGTTTTCCATTCTCCGGATCAAATGTACTTGAAATATTAGATAAATCTTGAAATGCGTGATTATCAATATTATATAATGCCATTATTTTAGCTAAAATTTTGTAATCAATCTCATTTGAATCAAAATAATATTTTGATAAATTCTTTTTTAACAAGAAACTATTTAAAAATCTCTTTGCTTTTCTCGGGTTTCCTTTCAAACTAGAACTAATACATGAACTGATAATTTGAATTTCATCCATCAAATTGTTATCGATATCTTTTGAAGATATAGAACTATTTTTTAGTAAGTCTTTATAATCAATTGTGTTTTCCTTTAGTAAAAGTTTATTATCAATTATATATTTAAGTATTGTATCAAAATCACTATCTTTTAATACTTTTTCTAAACCTAAAACCAAAAAATAATTATGGATATCTTTGGGTGATAGTTTAGGAATTATTATTGGTAATTGAATGACTTTTTCAATGTAATCATTTGAAATATCATTTATTTTATCATCAACAGGATATTGTTGCTTTATTGAATATCTTATTATTGCCTCATCAACCCCAAAAATAAAAGTAGTATTATCAACAGATAAAAATAATTTTATTGCTTCTAATATTTCAACAATTCTTTTTGGTAGACATCTATCTAGATCATCTATCATTATTACTAAATTTGATAACCCTGAAGTTTTTATAATTTCAGAAAAATCATGTCTTATTTCTCTAATATTTTTTGAAATTAATTTATCTACATCGTTTTCTTTAGTCCCTTCTTTTATTTGTTCAAGAGTTGTTACTACCGAATCAACATTAATTTTTGAAACATCTTCTCCAATTGATAGTATTAAAGGTAAAGGGTTCCCTGTTATCAAAGACCCTGCAGTGGCTATTCCTTTTTTTACTAAATATCCCCCTAGTTTAAGAAAATTAACCTTCTTTAATAATTCTTTTATCTTGTCTCCACATTTATCTATAAATGTTTGATTTTGATTTATCATATCTAAAATAGACTCAATTATCGCTACTTTAGCATCATCGTAACCTTCTAATTGCCAAGCATTTATAGTAATACAAGTAATATTCTTTTTATATTCTTCTAGTCCATCTTTTATAAAATTTAATATTGTTGATTTACCTGATCCCCAAGAACCAAACAAACCAATTGTAAGTGGTGTATACTGATTATTTTTACATATATCGATAATTTCATTACTATAAGGTTTAAAAAATAATAAATCTATCTTACTTATATCGTCAATCCACATATTCTTCTCCTTTAAATTTCTAATTATTTCTAAATTTCAATTTCCCTTTCAAATAAGGTATAATTGACCATTCTAATACAGCATCATTCCATGAATTAGATTCTGATTCATCAATAACTCTAAATATTAAGTTTTCGATATATCTACTCATAATATGAACCTCCTTCCTACATATTTTTAATTTTTATTTACAAAGTAAAAAGTGTCTAATTTTTCTGCATTTTTTTGACAGTGATTTTTGATTTTTTGTTCAAAACATTAAAGTTGTCTCATCATAGACTTTTCATCGTGATGACCTAACTTCACATTAACTAAATGTCTCGATGTATTTTTCAATAAGAATTACAGACTTTTAGTTAATCTCACTTATTTTTCTTATGTTTTAACTTGCTTTTTACATATTTTTTATTGTTTTTAATCATTTTTATCAACTTTTGCTCATTTTTACATCGAGACAAAGGTGTAAACACACCTGACAAAAACACATAAAAATTTTAAATTATATTGTATTCCTATTTTTTATAAAAATTACCATATACAAAGGAAAGCATTTAACTTTAGGATTTGTACAATTAACATTATTTAATGATAACTTAATTCCACAATCAATATTGTATTTATCTAAAATATTATTTAAACTAATTGATTTAGTATTTTTACCAGATTTAACTTCTATTGGAATAATCTTATTATCTATTAGTGTTACAAAATCTATTTCTAGTCTATCATCCCTACGATAATAATATATAGGCATATTATTTTGAATTAATGATTGTGCAATGGCATTCTCAAAAATACCACCTTTGAAAATGGATGCATTACCACTTATAATATCATAATGTGGTGTACCTTCATACATTGCAAGTAATAATCCAGTATCATTGAAATAAAGTTTAAAACTTTGTAAATCTCTATATGCTCTTAAAGGTAAATCAAATGTTTTTAATCTACAAACTTTTTGTGCAAGACCAGCACTAGTAATCCAATTAATACTAGATGCATAATATCTTGCATTACCACCTTCTTTAATAACTTTATATTGATACTTTTTATTTTCCATTGCAAGTTGATCTGGAATTGCGTCATAACATTCCTTTACTTTTTGTTTGATATCATTAGTTGCATAGTGTGCTAAATCGTTTTTATAATCATCAAGTATTTTCTTTTGTACTTCAACTACTAATCTAATATCTGATGTATTGATATATGTCTTAACAACCTCTGGCATTCCACCAACAGCTACATAATGCAAGAAAAGTTCATTTAATTTATTATGGACGCCTTCAGGTACCATTTCTTCTTTTTCATAATATTCTTTAAATTTTTCAATTAATTCTTCACTATAACCTTTTGCCCAAAGAAACTCTTCAAAGTCCATTGGCTTCATATTTAGTGTGTCAACGTATCCTACAGGATATGATGATACATTATCTAAGGCAATACCAAGCATTGAACCTGATGCAATAACATCAAATCTACCATCAATTGCAAAAGATTTTAATGCCGTTAAAACCTGTGGACACTTTTGAACTTCATCAAAAAATAATAGTGTTTTCCCAGGTATAACTGGTATATCGATCTTATAAGCAGTTAATTGTAATAATAAGTTGCCTATCGTTAAATTACCATCAAATAACTTCTTAGCATCAGTTTCAAATTCAAAATTGATTTCATATAAATATTCATAATTATCTCTTGCAAATTTTTGAACTAAATATGATTTACCTACTTGTCTAGCACCATATATTATAAGTGGTTTTTTATTTACACTATTTTTCCAATTAATTAAATTAGCAAAAAGTTTTCTTTTCATAAATACACCTCACGCTTATATTGTATCATAATATTAAAAAAAATGCAAATACAAAGTAATTTTATTTCAAAAAATGTGCAATATATTTTCAATATAATTTCAAAAAAAATGCATCAAAAATTGTTATTGAAGAATAAACTATTGTTTTTATTCAAATCAACTATATGTTATTGTTTTTTTTAATAAAGAATTGCTGCAACCCTTAAAATTGGGTACAAAATTTGAATCATTATTATATCTAGTATTATGTAAAGAAAAAAGATAAATCACTATTAAATGCTCTAGCTACTTTACCATTACACTCTCCACTTGATATATACACACGTTCCATCTTTTAATAATTCATATTTTGATAATGTTCCATTAACTGTATCAATTA
>ENA-OOWZ01000432-OOWZ01000432.1-human-gut-metagenome-genome-assembly--contig:-NODE-432-length-23281-cov-3.006846_pt1 | contig 23281 bp, 32 predicted proteins | sample MGYA00241580_ERZ501329 | MGnify/ENA primary metagenome ERZ501329 (study PRJEB25962, sample SAMEA2042923) | human gut metagenome | biome: human gut; feature: human-associated habitat; material: faeces... | reverse complement strand
CCGACCCATTTTTAATTCCATTCAAACTCTTTCTAATTCTTTTATTAATTTTTCCTTTATCTTTTGTTTATCCTCACTTTCTAAATTTAAATTATCAATGCTCCTACTTATAAGTATTGCTTTGAATATTGCTACTCCTTCTTGCAATGCTGTTTCATCTTTTGGGAAATTTAAAATTAAGTTCATAAAGCATCCCTCTATTCAAAAGCTATTCGATAACAGCTTGGACAATTAACTTAATTTTTAAAATTTTTAATATAAGTTACATCTTTTTATGAAAAAACAGGTAATTTTTTTATTACCTGTCAAACCTATTAACTTTTTATGTCTTGAAAAACTTTATACGCATATTTAACTGCATTTACAAATGTATCTTCAAGCAATTTATCTTCTGCAGCAATAAATTTATCAATTATATTTTCTATTATCGTCCTATCCTCAGTTAAAATATTTTTTAAATATTCATTTTGATATTCTACCGCTTCAGCAAACATTTTCTTGTATTCAATACTTGATTTCATTTTTTCTTGAAAATACTCTCTGTAAATTGTCTTTAATACTTTCGAATCCATAAAACCACACACCTTTCTTTTTTATTGTGTGTGATGTTAACTCTGCCACATAGCAAAGTCAAGTCAAATTTAGAATTTTATTCATTTCTATATATTTTACCTATATTATAAAAATTATATAAATCTTCTTTCGAAATACCTTCCGTATCTCTATTAACATAATAGTTTGCTTTTCCTCTTGCACTTTCTAGAATATTTTTATAGTTTTCATAAAATTCATCACCTAATATTTGCCTCATTACCTCACCTAAAATGTAAGTATTCATTGCACTTATTCTAACATTATTTGCATTTAATTTTCTCTGTGATTTTATAAAACCATCTAGTTTCATATCTATTAAATTACTTAGTTCTTTTACAATAACATCCATGTTATCCTTATACATTTGTAAATTTATTTCTTTATCTATACCTGCTCTTATTAATTAAGATGCACTGTTATATGAACTTTTTGCAACTATATTAAAAATTTTCTCCTTTTGTTCTTTTGATATTCTTAATAATATTGTTTCTGTTTTTCCTTTTAATTTTTCTTTCAATTTAGCCTCCTTGTCTTACTAAATTTAGTACAAAATTGCCCTCTAGCAATTTTGCAAGAAGAAAGCTTTATACAAGCTCCCCATAGCCAAAAAGCTGTAACTTTTTTAGCATTATTACATATTATTTTAGATATAAGTTTTAGCTATACAAATTATTTTTCAATTTGCATACAAACTATTCCAATTAAAATTGCTATAATCTCTTTCACTTTTGTATTTCCATTTTTTATTATCATATATTTTATTATTATTTAATATATCTTTAACATCTATGTTAACAGGTCTTGAACTAATTTGTTTATAGGTATTAACATCAATGTTAATAGGTATAATTACTCTTTTTTGTATTTCTTTTGAATTTTGCTTATATATTAGATTTACTTTTATAAATCCTTTTTTCTTTAAAGAATTTATAACTCTCGATACCTGTATTGTTGTTATATTAAATATTTTAGAAATATATGCATTTGTTACAGTACACTCTTGATTTTTACTTAATGATAAAATCATGGCATATATCATTTTTTCTTTATCATTAAGATTCGTATTTTTGATTACTTCCTTCGGTAACCAAATTCCTTTAAATTCTTTCATTGTCATTTCTTCCTAATCAATCGCCTGACGATTGATTGTGTGGCTTTTTAATTTCTCTTTAGAGTAACTTATCCACTAAATAATTTTTTCAATATCATCACCTACCTCTATTTATTCCATTCTTTCATAAAATTAACATTTTTAGACAAGCAAAAAAGAATATGACTTTTTATCATATTCTTTAAATAACTTTATTTACTTAGAAACTTTTTGTTAAACACTTTTTGGGTATAGCAATATATTTGTAAAGCCCTCATTTTACAATACATTCAAGCATATTGGTTGATTTTTTACTAACACTTTTTTTACGCAAAAATAGATTTGCAAAATCATCATTTTGCAACTTTTTGCCAACACTTTTTAGGCATAATTATCCATACAAGAAAAGCATTTTTTTCTTGTAACTGATTTTAATATATCATAGAAAAATATAAATGTCAATTTTTTTAGTATAATCCAAATTATTTTTAAAATTTTTCATATTTTACCATCATCAAGTTCAATCACTTTTGTAGCAATTTTATTAATAAAAACTTCATCGTGTTCAATAAATAACATAGTCGGTTGATATTTTATTATCATATTCTCAATTTGTTCACGTGATTGAATATCTAAATAATTCAATGGTTCATCCCAAATATAAATCTCAGAGTCATCTGTAATACTTCTCGCAATCATTACTTTTTTCTTCTGTCCCTCACTTAAATCTGCTAAATCTTTATCTAATTTATCTTTATCAACACCCAGTTTTTGGAGCATTGCCCTAAAAATCCCTTCATCCACACCTTCTTGTCTTGCATATTCTGAAATTGTTCCTTTAACCTCATCTGTCATTTGTGACACATAAGAAATTTTTAATTTAGGCATAACTTTTAGTGCATCATTATTAGGTATATTTTCCCCTACTATTAATTTTAAAATACTTGATTTCCCAGTTCCGTTTTTCCCCTTTATTGCAACTCTGTCTCCGACATCGACTTGAAAACTCACTTTATCAAAAATAATTTTTTCACCATAAAATATTGATAAATTCTGTGCTAAAATAAGATTTCTTCTTGAAGCTACAAGTGGCTTCATTTGTAAATTTGGATTATTGTCTACATCAATCAATAAGCTTGACTTCTCTTCAATTTTTTTATCTCTCCTATTTTCTAAAACTTTTGCTTTTTTCATCATTTTGGCAGCTTGATGTCCCACGTGACCTTTATCGACTGCCCCTTTTTTACTTTTTTCTATAGCATTTGACCAGTCTGCTGTTTGTTTAGCTGCTTTTTCAAGTTTCATTATATCTTTTTTCAATTTTTCGTTTTGCTCCATCTCATTATTATCCTTATTAGTTTTATTGAAATTCCATGAATCATAATTTCCTTGTTCCAATGTTATATTCTGTTTTCCAATGTATAATACATGGTCAATAACTTCATTCAATATTTTTCTATCATGAGATACTAATATAAATCCCCTTTTTTTCTTTAAATAATTACTTAATGCTTTTTTACTTTTTTCATCTATATGATTTGTAGGTTCATCTATAAGTAAAAATTTATTCTCTTTTAAAAATGCACAAATCAAAAGAAATTTAACCTTTTCTCCTCCACTTAACGAACTAAACTTTCTATATAAAATATCAGCATCTACTTCTATTAAATTCAGTTCCTTAAATATTCTCCATTCCTCTAAATTAGGAATAATGTTATATGCAATATCAAGTGTCATAACATCTTCATTTTGAATTTCATATGGAAAATACTCAAATTCTACATTTTTGCCAATAGCATTATTGCTTTCATATTCACCAAGGAGTAATTTTAACAGAGTAGTCTTTCCACTCCCATTTCTCCCAATAAGTCCAAGTTTCCAATTTGTATCTAATGTTAAATTTACATCTTTAAAAATATATTCAGTTTGACCTGGATGTCTAAAACTTAAATTAGTAATTTGTATTTGTGACATAAATTGCATTCACTCCTATCTATAAATGTCAAATCTTGTTCAAACTGTCTTGTGGTGAATTATCAAAGATTTCATATTGTACTACTTATTCGTTTTTAAGTATATCTATAAAATCTTTGTATTTATATTTAAGTAGTTCTTCAAGTGATTTATGTACTTTATTAACTAACTTTCCTTCTGTTTCATCTAAGAGATTTTCAAAAATGTTTTTTATTTTTTCATCTATTTTTTCTGTATATTGACTTGACAAATTTATTTCAGATATTTCTTTGTCCTTTTCACATCTATAAACTAATTTTCCAAAATCAAGCACTGCATCTTTTACTAATAGATTATTTTCTTCTAAAAACTCTTTGTTTTTTTCAATTATATCCATCAATTCATTTTCGTGCTGTTTCTTTTCTTCTTCAGAAAGTTCCCTTGTATTAAGCAATGCTAATTTATATGTTATATGTTGCACTAAATTCCTTAAATTATTTTTTGTTTCCATTGGCAAATTAGTTGTATCATTTTTTTGTACTGAATAATATGCTGATTGTTCTGATATATATGCCTCTTTTGAGCAAACCCTTATTTCAATTGGAACTTCCATTTCATTTGGAATAAGCTTTTCCTTTGCAAGGATATTATAACCTAATGGTGGCACCCACTTTGTATAAACTAATGGTGAATATATCATTTCTTCTGCGACAAAATCAACATAATCTCCATTTGGTAGCTTTGTTTTTAAAAATTCAATTATAGGATATATACTTTTTTCATCTTTTGTAATAAAAGATATTCCGACATAATCTCGAACTTCATCAAGTCCTTTTTTGTTAATTCGATGAGTTCTAATTGCAGAATCAACATTTTTCACTCTGCATCTAAATTTAAAAACATCTCTTTTTTTTGCTTCTTCTTCCATTAAATTTAAAAAATTCTTTATTTCTTCACTTTTATGCAATAAATTTAAAAATGCTTCTATTCTTTTTTCTTCATCTGTTTCAGCAACTACATTTAAATTCATCTTATTAGCCATAAAAATTTCTCCTTTTTTTATAAATTTGTTAAATTTTGAATCATATCAAGTTCATAAAGTTTTTTCTTTTCTAAATTTTGTACTATAAAATCAACAACTGGATAACTCCTTAATTCATCATCTTTCATTTTCTTTAATTCTTCTAATTCAATCCATTTAGTTTCTATGATTTCATCTTTATTATATTGTATAGAGTCATTAACTAAATCAGCTAAAATATGTATCATAATAATATTTTTACCATTTGTGATTATTGGGAAAACCTGTTTTAATTCAATATCACATCCTGTTTCTTCCTTGGTTTCTCTTTTTACACCTTCAAATATTGTTTCATTTTCTTCTAAATGTCCTGCTGGGAATGCCCATTTCCCATAGCAATTTTCCTTTGCCTCTTTTACCATTAAAATTTTATTGTTTTTTATAACAATTGTTCCAACAATAATTTCCACAACCAATCTCCTCCTTCCTTTTAAATTTTATCTTTCTGTTTCATCTTTTTTATCATAGAATCCTTTTTTTGAAAATCTTGCTTCTCTATTAACTTCTATTGGAAAAAGCTCTTTATTTATTATCATACCTTGAACCCCAAATGAATTTAATCCAGCTGCTTTTAATTTATTCTTTTGAAAATATAAAGGAACAATAACATCATTAATTAACATATCTTTAATCGTTAGCGACATTGGAGTGTATGTTTTAGGTATTTTACCTTTAATTTCTTCAGGCTCATATCCAATATTTAATAAATGTGCTAATCTTCTTCTTGCTGATTCCAAATAATCATCTTGTGAAATCAAAAAAGTTCGTTGCTCATTAATATTACTTGGCTTTAAAAATAAAACATCCTTCCAGTCTATTACCCAAGATTCATGTATTTCTTTTCCTTTTGTAATTGCTCCCATATCAAAGCCTTTGCTAAGATAATCAACAAATACTTTATCATATAATTGCATATATACATTAAATGCCCCATCTGTTTTTATTTTTTCATGAGTTCCTTCTTCTGTATCTATACATACCACAACACCATTTGGATTTTTCTCTTTTACACGCCTTACATATTCTTCAACATCTGTTTTTCTTGCAAATCTTCCTTCAACTCCGTAAGGTTGGTTGCTCGCCTGTTTTGGCATCTGCTCTTAGAGAAAAAACTTCTGGAAGTTTATCTTCTATCTTTTTAAATTCTTCATAGCTATCTATGATAAATAAATTTTTGGTTCTACTAATATCTGGTAATAATTTTTTTAATAATACTGTTCCTTGAGCTTTTCCATATTTAGCTATATCTTTTTCATCTGATTTTTTATTCATTTCATATAGCATATTAGTTCTCCTCTACAATATTTTTTATTTTTAAATATATTTCATCCCAAGAATAAACTCTTTCAATATTTGAATATTTATCATTTGTATTATATAAGCCATCAAACAAAAATACAGGTATTTGTAATTTCTTATATACATTCATACAATTTTTCATATTATCATCTATAAATATATTTACTTTATTTTTTAAGCATTCTTCTTCTTTCTGCAAACTATTAATAATTAATTTATCATAATTTATATTATGATTTTTTAGCCATTTTTCTGTAAAAGAATACATATCATTCAATTCTTTTTCATTGCGAGATGTGATAATTATTATTTTATATCCTTCATTTTTTAATTTGTTTATCTTTTCCGCTGCATTATATTTTATTTCAGCTTCATTAAGTAATGTCCTTAAATATTGCTTGCAAAATTCTTTATAATTATTGTCATTCCAACCAAAAGACTTGTCTAAATCCCATTGTGTTTCATCAATTTTAAAATTAATTTTTTTCTCCTTGTTATATAGTTTTGCATATTTTATAAACATTTCATTTGAACTTGATATTGTATCATCTAAATCTATTCCAATCGTTATGTTTTTTTTATTATCCATAAATATACTCTCTTTCTTTTATTAACTTATTTATCACATATTATCTTTCATCTTCGTGATTGCGTTCTTTTCTTTTACTTAATAAAATATCTATATTTTTGAATTCTTTTGATGGTAATATTATCTCTTCCTTATATTCAGCATCATTAATCCAATACACTTTTTTTCCATACGCTTGTTTTATATTATGGCATAAAGGCTCACTTACAAGCATTCTGTATTGATTGTCAATTATTTCTAATGCTGCGCAATCAGAAAGAATAATTCCTACTAATTTATTTTTCTTTAAGTTTTCTTTTGTTGTTTCATATCTTCCATGCTCTTCACAATGTGGTGTAAGATGTGCATTAAACCAATTTAAGCATTCTACATTAGTAGGCTTGCCATTATCCCTTTCTGAATCGCAAGATTTAAACCAACAAACAGCACCAGCAGAAATTCCACTTATTACTTTGCCTGCATTCCAAGCATTGTATAATAATTCATCGAACCCACTATTTCTCCATAGTTCAAGCATTATTTCAGTGTCCCCTCCACCTTCATAAATAATATCAGCCCAATCTATTTTTTCTTTTACTTTCTCCATATTATCTAGCTCATTGCTCTTCAAATCCAAACACTGACAACCAAATTTTTTGCCATAAATTCTTTTCATTGTTTGAAAATACTCTTCTTGACTTTCTAACGAATCCTGTGCGTGAACCATAAATAGGAAATTAGGTTTTTCCTTGCCTGTTAGCCTTATTATTTCTCTGTCCATTATTTCTGTTTCGTAAGGAAATTCTTTGCCATCATCTAATATTCTTCCATTTTCGCCTCCACCTATTGCAACAATTTTCTTCATCATATATTAACCTCCATTTATATCATATTTTTATATTGTTTGTAATTCGTTATTATTAGAAACTAAATTTATTAATCCCCTTCTTAAAGTTATTATATTAGTATCCTTCTCTGTTATGTTTTCTAATTTACCAATATGAGTTTCATCTAAATATTCGCAAATTTTAGTCCAATCTTCAGGATGAGTAATATTTCCTATTATTGTATTTGCATTTAAGTTATATGAATTATTAGATAAATCATTTTTTTCCATTGAAGGTATCCAAGCATTGCCAGAATTATCAATTAGCATATAAATATTTTTCCTCTTGTTCCAGTCTTTAAATTGTACCTTCTCACTTTCTTTATCAAATATTTTTAAAACTTCAGTTTGAAATTGTTTAAATTCCTTTTCACTAATTTCAAAACATTCTCTATTTTTTAGTCCAAATTTGCCCATTGGCATATATTGAAAAATTTGCCATTTATTTATGAATCCCATATTTTTTATTAACATTGCTAATGAATAAGCATCTTCTAGGTTCCCTTTGTGAGCGACCGTATTAATACAAATATTTCCACCAAATCTATGAAGTTCTTGACATATTTTCATTTGTTGATTTATTATATCAGTATTTGTTTGTCTAAAACGCCTAAAAATTTCATTAGTAGAGCCATCAATTGGTATGCCAATTGTATCAACAAGATTAGCAATTTTTTTTGCATCTGTTTTCTTTGCAATTACTCTATCTCCGCAAACCACATCATTAAGAATTGAAGTTCCAACTGTATCTAATGATATATTGAAGCCTATTTTTTTTATTTTTTCAAGTAAATCTATAATATCTGAACGAGTTAGTGGATCCCCACCGCAAAGAGTAATTTTATCTACTCCGACACTATGAGCAAATTCCAAAAATTTTACTAAATTATCTGTAGACACTATTTTACCTTTTTCTTCTTCTCTAGAAAAACTGTAACATCCTTTACAATGTAAAAAGCAACTTTGACTTACAAAAACATTCAAATGCATCTTTATCCTCCTCAGCTTTGCCTTATTTTAATGCTTAACTTTGGTACTCTAATAATGTTATTTGTTATTTTCTTCTAATTTTTTAGTTAATTCATTATCCTTCTCTACTAAGTTTATTTTTCTTATATATTCTTTTAATTTGTTATTATATGAAAGTATTTTTTCTATTTGTTCGCTTGGTTCAAAACTCTTTAAATATTCTTTCACATCAAAATCTAATAAATCTGGTGATTCTGTTCCATCCACTGGTACTAACCAAAAATGCACATTTACAAAAGGGTCTGATTTCTCATTTGAAAGAAGGTGTGCATAATTTAACCCTAATTCCTTTCTCATACCTTCTTTTATTTTCTTAAGAATAAAAGAAAATCTAAGAAAAGTTATATCATCTAAAATGTCAAACGCTCTATAAGTCTTGTTTAGTCCAAAAATATAAAATCCTGGGCACGGATATTTAGGGTCTGCTCTAACCACTATTCCATTATTTTCATAAATAGGTATATTTTGTTCTGGCACATATTCTGGATACTGTTCCATAAAATCTGCTCTCGAAATATCTTCTGGTGCTATGTATGCTCTATAATTTTTTGTTCCTCCATAAAAATGAATATATCTCGTTCCCTGTGGTGCTGGCGGGAAATCTTCTCGTTTATCCACATCAATATACTGCAACTTTTTTTTACTTAAGTTTAAATCTTCACAATTATTATCCATCTTTTATTCTCCTTATTCATTAATTTCTTTGGAAATTATAGCATAATGGCAATACTTTTGCAAAATTTTCCCAGTCATTACACTCTTTTGGCGTTGTTGTTTTCCGGAAAAAGTTTCGTATGAGTTGACTTTTTTTATGTTTTTGGGTATAATTTTACAAAATAGACTTTTTTTAATAAAAAATATATTTTTAAGAAACTTTTGATTTTATAGGTGATTTTATGTACAATACCAATCAAACTAATATTGGAGAAATCTTAAGGAATTATAGGAAAATTAAACATTTGAGTTTAGAAGATGTTGGCAATAAAATTTATAAAAGTAAGGCAACTATCTCTAAATATGAAAAAGGTGCAATAATCCCAGATTTTATTACAACACTAGAATTATGCAATGTTCTTGGCATCAATTTGTCAGATATATTGTCATTAAATACTGAAAACACTATCTTCTCAAATCCTTTTAATACTGATACTTTATATTTGTATTATGTTACAGCAAACAAGTTAATATCTTCAATAATAAAGATAAATAATAATACTTCTGATGTTTTCCAAGCTCAATTTTATAATGGTGTAAAAACTGATATTGCAAGCTGTGCTTATTATTATGAAGGTTCACTTGAATTTTTAGATAATATAGCATATGTTAATTTAAAAAATGTAAGTGCTCACAAATTAGGAATAGAAAGAGTACAAATAATTATAAGTTTGCCTTTAAGCAATACTTCAGATTTTTTTAACTGTTTTGTTACTGGCTTAACCCCTAATTATCTTCCAATTATAAAAAAAGGGTTAATTTCAACATTTCCACTAGAAATTTCTAAAATCAATATTAAAAAATTAAAACTTTCTAGACCAGAAGTTCGAAAAATTTTAAATGACAATGCTTGGATATTAGATTCAAAATTATATGATGAATTTTATTATGATTCTGCTCAAGAAATAAAGTAGAGTTCATTTATACTCTACTTTATTTCTTCTGGGTTTAGACATTCCAATTCTTTTAATATAAATCTTCCGTCCTTCATTATTAATACATCATCAAACCAAATTTCTCCTCCACCATATTCTGGTGTTTGTATATTTACAATATCCCAATGAATAGAAGATCTATTTCCATTATCACTTTCTTGTAAAGCATTGCCTGGTGTTAAGTGAAAGCTTCCACATACTTTTTCATCAAATAACACATCAGAATTTACTCTTGTGATATATGGATTTAATCCTATGGCAAATTCCCCAATGTATCTTGCTCCTTCATCCGCATTTAATATTTCATTTAAGGCTTCAGTATCATTAGCTGTTGCATTTATAATTTTTCCGTTTTTAAATTCAAATCTAATATTATTAAATGTTTTTCCATTATATTTTGTTTGTGTATTATATGTTATATATCCGTTTAAACTGTTCTTTACTGGAGCTGTTGCAACTTCTCCATCTGGTAAATTATAATTGCCTATATATTTTTCTGCTTTTATTCCCTTTATGCTAAAAATCAAATCAGTATTTATTCCTATAATTCTAACTTTATCTGTTTTATTCATTAATTCAACCAATTTATTCATTGAATTTGACATTTTTCCATAATCCAAATTACAAACATTAAAGTAAAAATCTTCTGCTTGTTCTAAACTCATTTTATTCATTTCTGCAAAAAAATCATTTGGATATCTTAATATACACCATTTCTTTTTCACTCTTTCTTTAAAATGAACTGGTAGCATATATTCTGTATTATATAACTCCATTTTTTCCATAGGGACTTTATCAAACTCATTTTCTTTCCTTTTTGCACTAATTCCTATGTAAGCATCCATTTCTTTCATTCTATTCAAATCATATAAAGCATACCTCTTTATTTCTTCTTTGGTAGCATTCTTTAAAAATTCTTCTAAAACTTCATACTCTATTATATTAAAAAAAACATTAATTTTTAAATTGTGTGCTTGACTAATTAGTTCCTTTGCTAGTGGAATACCATCTGTTCCAAATAATTCAATTAATAAATTTTCATTTTCTTTTACCTTTATAGAATATGTTAAAATTTGATTTGCTAATTTTGTTAATCTTTCCATCGTATCCACCTTTTTCTTTATACTCTTTAAAATCATAATGTTTTTTCATATGTTTATATAATAATACCATAAACTTAATTATTCTGTCAAAATTATCCCACAGGATAATTTTGCAGGAACAGGCGTATATACATACTCCGCATAAGAGCCTAAAAGCGTGGCTTTTAGCGTTATTATAATTTTTTTAGTGTATATCAAAACGATATACTTAAATTTCATATATATTTCTAATTTTATTATAACTGGTTTTACTCATTACTGCTTGTCCTTTTAACCATTTTTTCACATTGCTATAATCTACATTTATTGTTTTTGAAAATTGTTTATAATTTAAGTTGTTTTCCTTTAAAACTTTTTTCAATTTTTGTGATTGATTATTTAAAATAAATTCTTCATATTTTGGTAAATTTATTTTGTTTTTTATTTCTAATGTTTCAAATACTCTTTTTAAAAATTCGATATTTACTAATCTTAATTCTCTATTTTCATAAGCATTTATACAAGATTTACTTACATTTAATAATTCAGCAAGTTGTGTTTGTGTTAGTCCTTTTTGTTTTCTATAATATGCTATTTGTTTTCCTATGTTATTTGTATTAGGGGTTTCTATAATTGGTTTTGGTAATTCTAATTTAATATTGCACTTTATATTTTTCCTTAATTTATTAAATAAGCTATTTATATTATCTTTTGTTGCCACTATGTTAGTATAGATTTTTCTATACATCTTGATGCATAAGTTGCAAGTCTGACTCCTTTATTCGTATTAAATGTATTTATTCCTTTTATTAAACCTATTGTTCCTATTGAAATAAGGTCATCATTATCCAGATTTGGTATATTATATTTTTTACAAATATGTGCTACTAACCTTAGATTTCTTTCTATTAATATATTTCTTGCCTCTTCATCTCCTTCCATATATTTATCTAAATACATGGCTTCTTCTTCTGGAGAAAGCGGTTCTGGAAACAAAGCATTATTTGATATGTACCCAAAAGCAAAAATTGCCGTTTTTAAAAACGCTACTAATCCAGTAATGCTAAGTAATGGCATATATGCACCTCCATTTTTTCTATACCAAAGTATATGTTTTAGAAAAATAAAAGTGCCTGACCTCAAAAATATTTTTTAATATTTGTATAAATTCCAATTCTATAAAATATATTTATATTATTAGAAAAGGAGGTTTTATGAGTAAACTTTTAATTTATATTAAGTCAATTTTAATTCCATTATTAATTGGTGGATTAGTTGGTATTGTTACATCTAAGTATATTGATTACACTTCTTTACTTCAACCTAGTTGGGCACCACCAAGTTTTTTATTTCCAATTGTATGGACTATTCTTTATATTTTAATGGGAATATCTTATGGAATACTAAAATCAAACTCATTATTAGATTCTAAAACTAGCAATATTTATTATTTGCAATTGTTTGTAAATGCTTTATGGTCAATATTCTTTTTTGTTTTTAAATGGAGATTATTTTCTTTTATTTGGATTTTGTTGCTTATAGTCTTAGTATATTTAATGATAAAAAATTTTTATGCAAAAAATAAGTTATCTGGCTTACTACAATTACCTTATTTGTTATGGATTATTTTTGCTTCATTTTTGAATTTGACAGTTTATTTACTAAATAGATAAAAGAAAAGAGAAGCCTTATGTAAGGTTTCTCTTTATGAGGTTCTAGGGTCTTTTCAACTTTTTGCAAATTCTTTCGAACTCTTTTCTGTTTTTACAACGGTAAGAAATTTCCATCATACCATCATCAACAGATTGAAGGTCCAATTCTTTCACAAACTCTTCAATAGCCCCAAGGAAATTAAGTCCTTTAATCTTAACACAGGTTATTATGACTCTTCTAGAAAACCGTCTAAATTCAACTTCAAACTGGTTTTCATCTTTTCCTGTAATCACAACTTTGTTTTTCATGTTGTGACCCTCCTTTTGTAATTTTTTTTACAATTTAATTATACAATATTTTTACACGATATACAATATTTCGACATTAGGTAAATATTTTTTCATAGTTTTTCTTAAAAATTCTTCGCCTTTTTCCCTTGTTTCTTTTTTGTACATGTATTTTCCTCTTCCTCTACCTGTCATAATTTCTGGATTAAATAAATTTATTGCATTTGGAAAAGCTTCTTTATTTATCATTTTGTGAACATAACTGTATGTCATAAATATAAGTTCAAACACTGCTTCGTTTTTTATTTCTTCACTTAGTTCTTCTGATAGCCTTTTAATTAATTCTTCATAAAGGTCTTTCCAATTATCTACTAGGATAATTGGTGCAATTAGTATTCCTACTTTGTAACCTGCTTCTTTTAACTTGTTTATTGCTTTTATTCTTTCATTTAATCTTGATGTTCCAAACTCCACTCTATTTATTATTTTCTCTGGATTCATACTCATTCTTACTATAACTTTTTCTTTGTTTTTTAGTTTTAAAAGGGGATCTACCATATCAAATTTAGTTGGAAATGTAATATATCCTTTATCTGCATTAAAATTCTCTATTGTCCATTCTAAATTGTGAGTTATAGTGTTTTCTAGAATAAGGTCACTATTACTTCCTATTTCAAATGTTAATTCTTTTTCGCTTTGATTTGCTACTTTTATTATTTTATCTAGCATTTCTTCTCTATTTACAAATATTCTTAAATATGAACATTTGTTATAATTGCATACTAAGTAGCAATACATGCACATTGCTATACAGCCAGATGATGTATATGGTACTAAAAAATCTGAAACTTTATGGTTTGGAACAAATTTATGCGTCTTTCTAACTCCAATAATTATATTTTGCTTCATATTTGCAAATTCTGAATTTGGATTTTTTCTTAATTTCTCTATATTATTATGATTTTCTATTGGAATTAATTTAACTCCTTCATCTCTATACTTATCTAGCAATTCTTTACCTAGTTTATAATTTTCTGCGTTTGGTTCATAATATACTAATTTAGGTTTAAACATAAATACACCTCTTATATTTAGATTAACCTTAAATTAGAATATTATAATAAATTTTTAAAAAAAGCATAGAATTATATAAATTGGAATTTGTAATTATATTCCAAATGTTGTAGGGGTCGACGTTTACAATAAATCCCACATCACACCTCACACATCAATTAAACAAATTTCAATTTATGGGGGTAATCATTTTGGTAACAATTAAATCAAAAAGAGAAATAGAATTAATGAAAGAAGCATGTAGAGTTGCTGCTCTAGCTCAAAAAGAAATAGAAAAAGCAATTAAACCAGGAATTTCTACATATCAATTAGACAAAATTGCAGAAGAAACCATGAGAAAAAATGGAGCAATTCCAGCAGAAAAGGGATACCCAAGCGGAGTAAAAGGAGTTCCAGATTTTCCAGGTTCAATATGTGCATCTGTAAACGATGAAGTAATACATGGTATACCATCTAAAAGAGCAATATTAAAAGAGGGAGATATAGTAAGCATAGACTTAGTTGCATATAAAAATGGATTTAATGGAGATTGTGCAAGAACATATATTGTAGGTAAAATTCCTGCATCAACTCAAAGATTAATAGATGTAACTAAACAAGCATTTTTTGAAGGAATAAAATTTGCAAAAAAAGGTTTTAGAATTGGAGATATATCTCATGCAATTGGAGAATATGTAGAAAAAAACGGATATTCTGTTGTAAAAGAATTTCAAGGGCACGGAATAGGAACAAGCATGCATGAAGACCCTGGAATCCCAAATTACGGAAAAGCAGGAAGAGGATTAAAACTTGAACCTGGCATGACACTAGCGATTGAACCAATGGTAATCCAAGGAAAATCAGGAATTTTACAATTAGACGACGGCTGGACAATTATATCGGAAGATGGAAGTTTAGCTGCACACTATGAAAATACAATTTTAATAACAGAAAAAGAACCAGAAATATTGACAATATAGAAGAGATAGTATATAATATATTGGTTGATTTTAGTATTAATAAATAAATGGAGGTAACAGATTTTGTCAAAAGAAGATGTTATAGAAGTAGAAGGTACAGTAGTAGAAGCTTTACCAAATACAAATTTTAAAGTAGAATTAGAAAATGGACACCAAGTTTTAGCACACATTTCTGGAAAACTTAGAATGAACTACATAAAAATATTACCAGGAGATAAAGTAAAACTTGAACTTTCTCCATACGACTTAAATCGTGGACGTATTACATGGAGAGCAAAATAAAAATATTTAAACTTTGCTTAAAATGAAATAATTAATACAAAATTTACTAAAATAAATGAGGTGAAAATATGAAAGTAAGACCATCAGTTAAAAAAATATGTGAAAAATGCAAAATAATTAAAAGAAAAGGTGTTACAAGGGTTATATGTGAAAATCCTAAACACAAACAAAGACAAGGATAAGTAATCTAATATATTTATTAGATTATTTGTTGTATAACAATGTTAATAATATAAATAGAGTAGCGGCTGTCCTAAGCAATTTTTGCGAGGGAAAAATTATCTATTTTATTTATTATATATAAAAGTTTAATTACATTTCAAATTATACTAATTAAACTAAGCAACAATTAAGTATTACGAAAAGATTAAAAGAAAATTTTGCTTTTAATCTATACAACTATGTTTTAGCAAATAATTAACAAAAATATTTAAAGAGGTGAAAAGAATGGCTCGTATAGCAGGTGTAGATTTACCTAAAGAAAAAAGGGTTGAAATAGGACTTACATATATTTATGGAATAGGAAGAACAACTTCAAACAAAATTTTAGCAGAAGCTAAAGTTAGCCCAGATATTAGAGTAAAAGACTTAACAGACGATCAAGTACAAGCAATAAGAAATGCAATGGAAGATTACAAAGTTGAAGGTGACTTAAGAAGAGAAGTTGCATTAAATATCAAAAGACTTACAGAAATAGGATGTTTTAGAGGAATAAGACATAGAAGAGGATTACCTGTAAGAGGACAAAGAACAAAAACAAATGCACGTACAAGAAAAGGTCCTAGAAAATTAGTAAGCAAAAAGAAATAATTTTTAGGCTCGTAAGAGTATAAAAAAGGGAGGTAAGCTAGAAAGATGGCTAAAAATGTAACAAAAAAGACAGTAACTAGAAGAAGAGATAGAAAAAATATAGAAAAAGGTTCAGCTCATATTCATTCTAGTTTTAACAATACAATAGTTACAATTACAGACGTTAAAGGTAATGTTATATCTTGGGCAAGTGCTGGAGGTTTAGGATTTAAAGGTTCTAGAAAAAGCACACCATTTGCAGCAGGAGAAGCTGCATTAACAGCTGCAAAAGCAGGAATGGAACATGGACTAAAATCAGTAGAAGTATATGTAAAAGGACCAGGTTCTGGTCGTGAAGCAGCAATAAGATCACTTCAAACAGCAGGATTAGAAATAAGTATGATAAAAGACGTAACACCAATACCACACAATGGTTGTAGACCACCAAAAAGAAGAAGAGTATAACGTTAAAATGAAAGGAGATTTAAAATGTCAAGATATAAAGACGAACAATGTCGTATATGCCGTAGAGAAGGACAAAAATTGTTCTTAAAAGGTTCTAGATGCTATTCAGACAAATGTAGTGTAACAAGAAGAAACTATGCACCAGGTGAACATGGACAAGGAAAGAAAAAACTTTCTGAATACGGTACACAATTAAGAGAAAAACAAAAAACAAAGGCTTTTTATGGAGTAGGAGAAAAACAATTTAGAAAATATTTTGCAATGGCAGAAAGCAAAAAAGGTATAACAGGTGAAAACTTACTACAAATACTAGAAAGCAGATTAGATAATGTAGTATATAGAGCTGGTTTCGGAACATCAAGAGCACAAGCAAGACAATTAGTAAATCATGGACACTTTGATGTAAACGGAGTAAAAACAGATATAGCATCATACCTAGTTAAACCAGGAGATGTAATTTCAGTTAGAGAAATTAAAAAAGATAGTAAAATAGCAAAAGAAAATGCTGAAGTAAACAGCAGTAAACCAATTCCAGAATGGCTAGAAAAGAACAACGAAAAATTAGAAGTTAAAGTAGTAAGATTAGCAGCAAGAGAAGATGTTGACTTACCAGTTGAAGAGCATTTAATTGTTGAGTTGTATTCTAAATAGAATTTAGAGTTTAGACTTTGGAATTTAGAGATTATATGTTTCTAAATACAAAACTAAATTAGGAGGTTAAAAAATAAATGATTGAATTTGAAAAACCAAATATAGAATGTCTAGCAGCAAATGATGAAGAGAACTATGCAAAATTTGTTTGTGAACCACTAGAACGTGGATATGGAATGACAATAGGAAATTCTTTAAGAAGAATTTTGCTATCTTCATTACCTGGAACAGCTATAACAACTATAAAAATAGATGGAGTTGTTCATGAATTTTCTACAATACCAAATGTTGTAGAGGACGTTCCAGAAATCATAGTAAATTTAAAAAGTGTAAGACTAAAATCTTTTGACAATGAACAAAAACAATTAAAAATTGATTTTAAAGGCGAAGGAGAAGTTACAGCAGGTGACATTATTACAGATGGAACAGTAGAAGTTTTAAACAAAGACTTACATATTGCAACAGTTGCAGAAGGTGGACATCTTGTAATAGATATGACAGCAGATAAAGGTAGAGGATATAATGTAGCAGAAAAAAATAAAGAAGCAAATCAAGCAATTGATGTACTTCCAATAGACTCAATCTTTACACCTGTAAAAAAAGTAAACTACTCAGTTGAAAATACAAGAGTAGGTCAAACAGTTGACTATGATAAATTAACAATTGAAGTTTGGACAGATGGTAGCTTAAAAGCTTATGAAGCATTAAGCTTAGCAGCAAAAGTAATGACAGGGCACTTAGAATTATTCGTAGATTTATCAGAAACTGCTAAAAATACACAAGTAATGGTAGAAAAAGAAGAATCTAAGAAAGAAAAAGTATTAGAAATGCCAATAGAAGAATTAGAATTGTCTGTAAGAAGCTACAACTGCTTAAAGAGAGCAGGAATTGTTAATGTTGAAGATTTAGCAAACAAATCAGAAGCAGATATGATGAAAGTAAGAAATCTAGGTAAAAAATCATTAGATGAAGTTACAAACAAATTACATTCATTAGGATTGGATTTTGTAAAGGAGGATGAATAAATTGGCAGTAAACAGAAAACTTGGAAGACCTACTGATCAAAGAGTAGCAATATTAAGAAATCAAGCAACTGATTTAATATTACATAACCAAATAGAAACAACAGAAGCAAGAGCAAAAGAAGTTAAATCAATAGTTGATAGTATAATCGCATTAGCAATAAAAGAAAAAGACAACTTTGAAGAAGTAGATGTTAAAGTTGTAAAAGCAAAACTTGACAGTAAAGGAAATAAAGTAACAGAAAAAGTAACAAGTAAAAATGGTAAAGAATATTTAAAAGTAGTAAAAGAAGAAACTACTGAAAAAAGACAAAAAGATATGCCATCTAGATTAAATGCTAGAAAGAAAATAATGACAAAAATAAACAAAGTAAAAAATTTAGATGGAAATAATATCGACTTAACAGCAAAATTATTTGGAGAAATAGCAGAAAAATATAAAGACAGAGTAGGCGGATATACACAAATAATAAAAGTTGGAGCTAGAAGAGGCGACAATGCTGAAAAAGTAATTTTAAAATTAGTATAATTATTCTTTTAAGGATGTATTTAAAATTAAATTGTAATTTTAAATACATCCTTAAATTTTTTTAAACACCTCTTATAAAAACAACTAGATTAGGAAGTATTAATGAAGAAAAGGCAAACACAAAAAGTGTAATTGCACTTTTTTTATTTTTGCAATCTTTTAATTCATAAAGACCATAGGTGAATGTTTTCATAAAAATCATAATAGATAAGATAATAACCAAAATTCTCATAAAAAAGCCTCCAAAAAACTATATTTTTGTAAACAACTGGCCACTTTGGATTGTACTATTAACATTAACCGAAAAGAAACTATTCTGGTAATTAGAGGCCCAGTTAGAATCAACCCAATCTTGCCAAGTTAAATAATCTTTTAGTCCCAATCTACCAAAACTTGCAATGTCGGTTTTATATTCTTTAGCTGTTTTATATAAATATGAAAGAATATTTTCTTTAATATATGAATTTGTATATTCTTCTAATGTTTTTACAACTTCTGCATTAGAATAATCTAAGCTTTCTTCAAGAGATAAAACATTACCATTTATGGATATATCGCATGTAATATACGGACAATTATTTACAAATTTTAAAGAATTTTTAGTTTTTTTTGCTTGAGTAATATATACGCTAATTACAGAATCTTGTTTATACGGATTTGGTATAGTTATTATAGCACTCTTTAAATTATTTGTTACAATTATATGTGACAAAGTTTCAGCTCCATTAAGCTCTCCAACTAGTTTATCACCACTAAATACTGCAAGCCCCATGTTTTCAATACCATTTGGACTAATAATAGGAGCTTCGTCAGCTTTATAAGAACCTTCAGAATCATAAATACTAGATGTAGTAGATAATTCTTGAGTAGATTTATTGTTTATACCACCTAAAATTGCATAAGGGCTAGAAGAACTATTTAGTAAGCTATTATAAAAATCTTTTAATGCAATATTTTGACTGTAAGCAGTATATTCACTAGAATTTAGAATTAATTCATAATATCTAGCAGAAACACTTTCCAAGGTAGGTTGTACATTTTGCAAATAATCTAAAGCGTTACATCTACTAATTATAATATTACAGTCAGGCCTAATTTCAAGATTGTTAATAAGAGTAAAAAGCTCTTCAGAAAGGCCGTTGTATGCAAATTCCTCAGAAAAAACAACAGCTTTACAGTGAGATAAATTGACCTTTTTACTAATATAACTATTTATAAGAGAAATACCGGAATCAATAGAACTACAATCTACACTAGTAATGGTAGACTGCTGAGATTGAGTACTTCCACCACCTTCACTAGATGAATCACTTAAAACTGCTAATTGAAGAGTAACTTTAAGCTTATTATTACCGTCACCTTTGTCAATACCAATTGCAACTGCATATGCTAAAGTTTCCAATCCTCTAGTACTATAACAACCAGTTAGAGAAAAGCAAGAAAGAGTTAAAATTAAAAGTAAACACACAATTTTCTTTTTCATTGCAATTTCTCCTTTCTATGCTTTAAATTTGCCAAAATTAATATAATAAAGCTAACAACAAAAACTAACGATATAATTACATATTTAAAAACCATACTTTGAATAAATTTAATCTGAGAGATGTTTTTTACTGAAAGAGCAACTACAAAAATAAAACTAGCAATACAACAAGAAAGCTCATCAGGATTTTTAAATCTAACCAATTTATCTACAACATAAATACTAAAAAAAGAGGAAATGCTTAAAAATGATATCATAGCTAATATCCATATAAGAATAAAAATAGCATCAATCCTTTGAAAAAATCTACCAAACTCAATCATTCTAGTAAGCAGATATACAGAAAGTAATTCCTCAGAAAATGAGATAAAAGAAAACATCATAAGTAAACAAATAACACTCAAAAATAAATAAATTGCAGATATTATTGTAGATATGAATGCTACCTTTTTAAATTGTTCAGGATTTTTAAGTATAGGTATTAAAAAATATAAATATGCAAATCCACTAAATGCAAAAATATTGTTAATTCCCACAAGAAATGTTTTATCTGCACCAAATCCTAAAATTGGAAAGATTCTTTGTGGAATAAAATCCTTTACAGTTGCAAAAAGAATTATAAGCATACTAATTAAAAGAATTGGTATAAACATTAAATTTACTTGAGCAATATTTTTAATACCGGATTTGCAAGCAATAACTGTAGGAAAAAAGAAAAACATCAATAAAAATATTATAGGAGTTTCTTCAAAATATATTAGTTTTATACTATTAGCAAGATACCTAAGAGATATACCTGAGATGAAAATAAAAAAGGCAAAATAAGCAATACCAATTATAAATTTTAATACCTTACCACCTAAATATTCAGAAACATCTAAAATATCATTGCTATTAAATGGCTTGAACAGTTTACAAATTAGTGCACAAAAAGTAATAGCTATAATACTAATATAAATAACATTAATCCATGAAGAAGAGCCAGTTGTCCTAATAATAACATCTGGTAAATTTAGAATTATCTGATTAATAATTATAGTAACAATTAAAGCAATTGCTTCAACTGTTCCTATTTTTTGATAAGTGCTCATAGATTTTTTCCTTTCCCAAATTTCCACTTCATACTTATTTTTGCCTGAGAACGAGGCTCTTTAGTATTTAAGAAATCCGCACGCTTTTCTCTACGCCACATAGGAGGTATAAAATATGAGGCATCTGTACTTAAATTAGTAACAGGTAAATATGGCGCAAGATATGGAGAGCCAAAAGATTTTAAGCCAGCTAAAACAATTGCATGACAGAAGAATCCAGCTGCAATTCCTAGAAATCCAGCTACAAATGCTAAAATAATATATAAAAATCTATATATTCTAAAAGTAAATCCCATAGAAAAATCAGGAATAGCAAAAGAACAAATACCAGTAATAGCAACAATTATAATTAATATAGGACTTACTAAGTTTGCACTTACTGCAGCCTCTCCGCAATATTAATGCACCAACAATTCCGTATTGTAGGACCAATAGGTGTAGGAACTCTTAAACCTGCTTCTCTAATTAATTCAAAAGAAAATTCCATTAGAAAAATTTCAAATATAACGGGAAATGGAACGGTATTTCTAGAAGCGGCAATTGTAAATAATAATTCTGTTGGTAAAAGTTCTGTGTGATAGTTAGTTATAGCAACATAAAAGCCAGGTAAGAATAGAGTTATTATAATTGCAATAATACGAATAAATTTTAATAAGTTAGAATACCTAAACTTTAAATTAATATCTTCAGGAGAAGATAAAAAATCAATAAAAACAGCAGGCATAATTAAAGAGTATGGACTACCATTTACTAACACAACAACTCTACCTTCTAAAATATGGTTAACAGCTTTATCTGGTCTTTCTGTTGCAATCATTTGTGGAAATAGAGCAAGACTATTGTCTTGAATAAGTTGCTCCAATTGACCAGAAGAGATAATATGTTGTACATCAAGATTATTAATTCTGTATTTTACTTCTGCAACCAAATCATTATTAGCTATATTCTTTAAATAACATATAGCAACTTTAGTTTTAGTAAGAGTACCAACAGTAGTGTTTTCAATAATTAAATTTTCATTATTAACAAGCCTTCTTATCATTGAGGTATTAGTCCTAATTTTTTCAACAAAAGCTTCCTGAGAGCCTCTTATAACAATTTCATTCTTAGGTTCAGAAATACTCCTAGTTTCAAAGCCTTTTACATCTAAAACAAACCCAACATTAAGAGTATCTACTATTAAAGCACAATCTCCACCATTTACAGCAGAAAAAATCTCCTCAAAAGTAGTTGCTTTTTTTATTGAATTTTGGGGAAGTAAAGAGGTATATATATAATCTTCTAAGTTAAACTTTTTTACCTTTTTTACAGTTATGTTATTTGTAATTGCAGAAGATATAGGTTTAGAAGATTCACAATTTTTAGACATTAGAGGCCTCAAAATAAAATTATCAATAAGCTCAGAATCTACCATTCCATCAATAAAAAGCAAACAAGCCTTATATTCTTTATTTCTAATACTTAGGTTAAATTCTCTTAAAATGATATCACTATTAATTAATGTATTGTATTTAACTTTTATAAAATCAATATTTACAGAAAGGGTATTATATAAATTTTGATTATTTTCTTGTTCATCTGGATTAAATAACTTTGGATTTACCTTTTTAGAAGCTTCTTCATCATTCTTTTCAGGAAGAGAAAACTCATAAGTATCACGAGGCTCATGGTAGAAGAATAATGATTTAAAAAAATGTTTTAATCTTTCCACAAAAAAACCTCCTATACAGCATTTTTGTTGAATAGGAAAAATTATATTGACAAA